>Ga0307997_10000223_pt1 | contig 25255 bp, 26 predicted proteins | sample Davwhametageno36_FD_203165 | JGI IMG/M metagenome (GOLD analysis project Ga0307997, IMG submission 203165) | Marine microbial communities from Davis Island wharf, Antarctic Ocean - #36 | ecosystem: Environmental > Aquatic > Marine > Unclassified | place: Antarctic Ocean: Davis Island wharf... | reverse complement strand
ATGTCTTGCCCTGATCCGTCGCCATGCCAAGCGTCGTGTACCGTTTAAGGTGCTCGACTGATCGGAACCCTTCTTGGTGGGCGAGCTTGACGTCTTTGACGGTCACATCGTTTTGCTGATCAAGCCAAGCACGGTTGCAACCCTCAACATACCAAAACGGGGTCACGTTTGTGGGGGTATCTTCGGTTTGCGGCTGGCGGGTGGCCTTGGCCTTAAACCCAAGATCACGCAGGGCCGAAGCCGCTGCTTTTGATCCCGACGAAAGCGCTGCCGCAGTTGAAAACGCACCTGTTGCAGAACCCGCAATCGACATGCCGTCGGGCAAGGTGTCACCCGGTCCAAAGGCTGCGATATCAGGTTGCCATGTAGGGCGTCCGCGTTGGTGGCAGGTCATATGCACGTTCGGGTTCCAACCGCCGGACATGCCCAGCGCACCAATTTCCAACGTGCGCGTCGACCCGTCGGCGAGTTGCACATCGGCAAACGTCAGGCCGAGCCGCCCCTTGGTGTTGGTGACTTGCGCACCCGCGAGGACCTCATAGTCGACCGACGTAGGCGCATCTTCGCGCGTGTCGACGACGGCTGCGATTTTTACGCCTTTGGCGTGCATATCTGCGGCAGTGCGGTGACCGTCGTCATTGTTGGTAACGATCGCGACGCGCCGGTCCGCTGTCACAGCCCAGCGGTTGGCATAACTTCGCATCGCAGACGCGAGCATGATGCCGGGGCGGTCGTTATTTTCGAATCCGATCGGGCGCTCAGTTGCGCCTGCACAAAGCAGCGATTTCTTGGCGTAGATGCGCCACAGAATCTGGCGTGGCTTGCCTGCGGCGGGCACGGCGACATGGTCGCTGACTCGTTCGACGGCTGGAAAGATGCCATGATCAAAAGACCCGATAACAGTGGTACGCGGCATAATGCGGACATTTGGCATGGTCGCCAGTTCGGCCACGGTGGCTGCGGCCCAATCGCCGCCAGACTGATCGCCGATTGCAAATGTCTCGCTGTTCAAGCGACCCCCCATGCGGAAATCTTCGTCCGCAATGATAACTTGCGCGCCGGACTGGCCTGCAGTCAGGGCGGCGGCAAGTCCGGCAGGGCCTGCCCCGATAATCAGCAGATCGCAGTGCAGGAACCCTTTGTCATACAGATCAGGGTCGTCTTGTTTTGACAGCGACCCAAGGCCAGCGGCGTGCCGAATAATGGGTTCATACAGTTTTTCCCAAAACGCGGCAGGCCACATGAATGTTTTGTAGTAGAAACCAGCGGTCAAGAAGTTCGACAAACGGTCGTTGATCGCCAATAGGTCGAAATTGAGCGACCCAAGTTTGTTTTGGCTGCGCGCAGTCAAGCCGTCGTATAACTCGGCGGTTGTTGCCCGTGTGTTAGGTTCTTGGCGGTTACCAGAACGCAGCTCCACGAGCGCATTCGGCTCTTCGCTGCCTGCGGTCAAAGGTCCGCGCGGGCGGTGGTATTTGAATGACCGACCCATAAGTCGGACACCGTTGGCCATCAGCGCGGAGGCGAGCGTGTCGCCGTCATGTCCCCGAAAGGTTTTGCCGTCGAATGTAAATTTCAACGTGGCGTCGCGGTTGATCTGTCCGCCGTCCAGGCGATTGAATTGGGTCATTTGCTTCGCCCTTGTGTGCGGGCCACGTCGCGGGCCATTTCCACGTTCGAAATCTCGTGGGTGACGGTGTTGCGTGTCACGACAAGCCAAGATCGATCACCTGCTTCGTGGAACCACAGTTCGCGGTGTATCCCAGCGGGGTTACTGCGCAAGTAGCCGTATTCATAGAAGTCTTGATCGGCGGTGTCCGACTGCCAATCGGGGCGGTTGATCAGGCTGGCATCTCCCAGATAGGTGAACTCTGCCGCGTCGCGGGGGCCAAGAAGGGGGTGGTTAATAATCATACGTGACCTCGTGCGATGCGTGTCTGGTTTTGAGTATTTGGGAAAAAGCGAGACATAACATCAATGCAAATTGGGCTGATTGCCCATGCCTTTTTCGTCGATCATAAGCCCGCGTGAAAAGCGGTCAAACCGGAAGTCAGTGGCATTGGGGTGTGGTGTGTCGCGTGACAGCAGGTGCGCGAAACAAAAGCCGGATGCGGGCGTGGCCTTGAACCCGCCATAGCACCAGCCGCCGTTGAAATAGAGACCGTCAATGTGGGTTTTGTCGATGATGGGCGAACCGTCCATCGACATATCCATGATCCCACCCCACATCCGCAAAAGTCGCGCGCGCCCAAGCATTGGCATCAACGCCATGCCGCTTTCGCAGACGTCTTCGACCACAGGCATGTTGCCGCGCTGAGCGTAGGAGTTGTAGCCATCAAGATCGCCACCAAACACTAGACCGCCTTTGTCAGATTGGCTGCAATAGAAATGGCCTGCGCCAAAGGTGATCACGCCGGGAATGACGGGTTTAAGCCCTTCGGAGACGAAAGCTTGCAGCACGTGGCTTTCCATTGGGAGCTGCATGTCTGCCTTGGACATGAGGCGCGAAGAAGATCCCGCAACGGCGCAGCCAACTTTGTTTGCGCCGATAAATCCACGCGATGTTTCCACGCCGAGGCATTTGCCGTTCTCAAGCCGAAAACCAGTGACTTCGCAGTTTTGAATAATATCAACGCCGCGCATGTCAGCACCGCGCGCATAGCCCCACGCGACCGCGTCATGGCGTACTGTGCCACCGCGATGCTGTGCCAAGCCACCTTTAATCGGAAAGCGGGCGTCGTTCACATTAAGGAACGGGTAACGGTCAAGGATCTGTTCGGTCGATAGCATTTCGGCATCCGCGCCGTTCAGGATCATCGCGTTGCCACGACGGGTGAATGCATCGCGCTGGGCGTCGGAATGAATCAGGTTGAGGATACCGCGCTGGCTGACCATGGCGTTATAGTTGAAGTCTTGTTCCAATCCTTCCCACAGCTTCAATGACATTTCATAAAACGGCTCGTTGCCATCAAGCAAATAGTTGGACCGGATAATCGTTGTGTTCCGGCCCACGTTACCGCCACCAATCCAGCCTTTTTCCAGCACGGCGATCTTCTTTTCGCCGAATTCTTTGGCCAAATAGTAAGCAGTTGCCAGCCCGTGCCCGCCGCCACCGATGATGATAATATCGTAATGCGACTGCGGTTCTGGATCACGCCACACAGGCTTCCAGCCTTTATGGCCGGTTAATGCTTCTTTGATCACTTGAAAGCCGGAGTAGCGCATGGGTTATACCTCTTTGACATTTAAAATGGCGCTGGGCTGGGAGAAAGTCAGCCGGAGTTTAGACAGACATGGTGTCATTTGCGACATGGGCGCATTTTCATCAGGTCGGCGGAACTTGGCCCTGCGACGGTTTGCCCTGACGATTCGGGATGGCAGGTTATTGGTTTGAGGCGTATTTTTAACCCGCATATGAAATACATGGACCACACACTATGAAAGTAGCATTGACCTTGGCGCTGACTTTGATCCCGACATTTGGAATGGCGCACGATTACAAGATTGGCGATCTTGTGATCGCACATCCGTTTGCACGTGTTACGGCGGCGACTGCGATGACAGGTGCTGGATATATGACCGTGACCAATACAGGTGAAACGGATGATGTTTTGCTTGAAGTTCGTGCTGATTTTCCGCGCGTTATGATGCATGACACTGAAACTGTTGATGATATCGCGAGGATGATCCACCTCGAAATCTTGGCTATTCCCGCCGGTGAAACAGTAACGTTTGCGCCCGGGGGCAAGCACGTCATGTTTATGGGCCTTCAGGGCGATCCGTTTGAAGAAGGCGAAACCGTTCTGGCGACGCTTGTGTTTGAAAATGCAGGCGAGATAGAGATCGAGTTCAACGTTGAAAAGATGACCGAAGTGCACGGCCACTAGTCTTGGGCTGGCTTTTTGCACGACCTGACATATATACCACCGCAGAAGGTATCGCAGTGCGATGGCCCGCAACTCTAAGGAATTCGAAAATGAAAAAGCTAGCGTGTATTGCGATGCTCACCGGATTTGCCGCCCCTGCGTTTGCAGAGGCCCATGTATCTGGTGATGTAGCGAACGGTGAAGCGCAGTTTGGCCGCCAATGTGTTGCGTGCCATGTCGTGCGTGACAATGCGGGCGAAGTGCTTGCTGGCCGGTCCGCAAAGGCCGGCCCAAACCTATACGGTATTGCCGGTGCGCAGTTGGGGGCCGCTGAAGGGTTCCGTTATGGCGATAGCCTGAAAGCTGCTGGCGCGGCAGAACTTGTTTGGACACAAGACACATTCGCGGCCTACGTTCAGGACCCAACAAAATGGTTGCGCGATGCCCTCGAAGATCGCCGCGCGCGATCTAAGATGGGATATAAAATGCGCTCTGAGCAAGAAGCGTTAGATATATACGCCTATCTGTCATCATTGGCGGAATAAGCCAGCGAGACAATGAATTTGGTTTTGGCCGTCTTGCACATCGCTTGGCGGCCATTTTCGTGTATTTTGCAGCCGACTTCTGACCCCCTTGAACGTTACGGGTTTCGATGAAACCATTGGGGATGGAAAATCACATTACATCTTGGGCGGATGAAGCGCCCCATTTGGTCGCCGTTGCTGCGGGCCGCACCCCTGCAGATATGGTTGTACGTGGCGGTAAATTGGTCAATGTTCAAACCCGCGAAATTCTAAACGGTTGGCAGGTTGCTATCGCTCATGGGCGTTTTGCATATGTTGGCGTTGATGCGTCCCATTGCATTGGCCCAGACACACAGGTGGTTGAGGTGAACGGTCGCTATATGATCCCGGGTCTGTGCGACGGCCATATGCATATTGAGTCTGGTATGCTGACGCCTGCCGAATTTGCCGCTGCTGTTATTCCACATGGAACCACCACGATGTTCACTGACCCGCACGAGATTGCGAACGTGCTTGGCATGGACGGCGTGCGCATGATGCATGACGAGGCGCTGATGCAGCCGATCAACATCTACACCCAGATGCCATCTTGCGCGCCGTCCGCACCGGGTTTGGAAACCACTGGGTTTGAGATTTCCACCGCCGACGTGGTCGAGGCAATGGCATGGCCGGGTATTATCGGTCTTGGCGAGATGATGAATTTTCCGGGCGTCATCAACGGTGATCCGCAGATGCTTGCTGAAATTGCAGCGACCATGAATGCGGGTAAAACCGTGGGCGGGCATTACGCCAGCCCTGACAAGGGTATCCCTTTTGCGGCCTATGTTGCTGGTGGTCCTGCGGATGATCACGAAGGTACCGCCGAGGCAGACGCGCTTGCGCGTGTACGTCTAGGTATGAGGTCAATGATGCGCCTTGGATCGGCTTGGTACGATGTCGAAAGCCAGATTACGGCTGTAACTGAAAAAGGCCTTGATCCCCGCAACTTCATTTTATGCACCGATGATTGCATGGCGGCGACGCTTGTGAATGACGGGCATATGAACCGCGCTGTGCGTCACGCGATTGATTGCGGTTGTGATCCGCTGATTGCGCTGCAAATGGCGACGATCAACACCGCTACGCATTTTGGGTTGGAACGTGAACTTGGTAGCATCGCACCGGGGCGGCGGGCGGATATGATACTGACCTCTGATCTGAAAACACTGCCAATTGACCATGTGATCGCGCGTGGCCAAACAGTTGCTGTGGACGGCAAAATCACTGTTGATTGCCCCCATTACGATTGGCCAAAAACGGCGCGACAGACGATGCATCTCGGCAAATCCCTGACGGACGCCGATTTTGAAATTGTGGCGCCAGATGGGCGCAATACAGTCACCGCAAAAGTAATCGGCGTTGTTGAAAACCAAGCACCGACACAGGCGCTGACCGCTGATCTGCCCGTGCATGACGGAATTGTTGAAGGGCAGGGCGACGTTTACCAAGTGGCGCTTGTTGAGCGGCACCGCGCGACGGGAAATGTCGTCAACGGATTTGTGTCCGGCTTTGGTTATGCCGGCAAAATGGCGATGGCATCGACGGTGGCCCATGACAGTCACCATCTGATTGTGGTCGGGACAGACCGTGCAATGATGGCTGCGGCTGCAAACCGGTTGGGCGAAGTCGGCGGCGGCGTGACCGTGTGGAAAGACGGCGCCGAGATCGCACTGGTCGAATTGCCCATAGCAGGCTTAATGTCGGATCGGCCAGCAGTTGATGTTGCTGCAAACGCGGATCAGATGATCGCGGCGATGACCGCATGTGGTTGCACATTGAACAACGCCTATGTGCAACATTCATTTTTAGCACTTGTTGTCATTCCGGCATTACGCATTTCGGACCTTGGCTTGGTTGATGTGAACAAGTTCGAGATCACTGAATTGTTTGAGGACACGCCATGAACCCAACCTTACAGACACCTGACGTCGCTGCGCATGAAATGTTTACGGATCCAAAAGCAGCCGTGGTGCGTCTTCAAGAGCTTTATACCACCGCATCCAAGTTTCTGTGCGATGGTTTCAATGCTGCCATAACGCAGGGCCAACCTGAAAATCGGATGCGGGCTTATTATCCTGAAATCAGGCTGACGACGACAAGCTATGCCAAAACCGATAGCCGGTTGTCGTTTGGGCATGTGGCCGAGCCGGGCATGTATGCCACGACCGTCACGCGCCCCGATTTGTTTGCACATTATCTTGAACAGCAGATTGGTTTGCTGATCGACAGCCATGGCGTGCCGGTTGAAATCGGTGTGTCATCGACCGAGATGCCCGTGCACTTTGCCGTTGCCAATGATGCAAGCGTTTCTGTCCCCCAAGACGGTGCGCTTGATTTCACGCTGCGTGACCGTTTTGATGTTCCTGACCTTGCCACGACCCACGATAACATCGTGAACGGCGTGGGGTTTTTATATCCTGATGGCGCCCGCCCGTTGGCCCCGTTCACTGCACAGCGGATAGATTATTCACTGGCGCGTTTGTCGCATTATACAGCGACGGCGGCCGAGCATTTTCAGAACCACATTTTATTCACGAACTATCAGTTCTATGTCGAAGAGTTCGAGGCGTTTGCTCGCACGATGCTTGCTGATCCTGATAGCGGCTACACCAGCTTTGTCGGTACTGGAAATATTGAAATCACGACCGCGGATGCGCCGATGAAAGTACCCGCCAAACTGCCGCAAATGCCGAGCTTCCATTTGAAGCGTAAAGGTGGTGGTGGGATCACATTGGTGAACATCGGCGTGGGGCCATCCAACGCAAAAACTGCGACCGATCATATCGCCGTGCTGCGCCCGCATGCGTGGTTGATGGTTGGGCACTGCGCTGGGCTGCGTAATTCACAACGGCTCGGTGATTTTGTTCTTGCTCACGCGTACCTCCGCGAAGACCATGTGTTGGATGATGACCTGCCTGTTTGGGTGCCGATCCCTGCGCTTGCGGAAATTCAGATCGCATTGGAAACCGCCGTGGCCGACGTGACAAAGCTTGAAGGTTACGAGCTAAAGCGGATCATGCGGACGGGGACGGTGGCGACAATTGACAACCGGAACTGGGAACTGCGCGAACATTCCGGTCCGGTGCAGCGGCTGTCGCAATCGCGGGCCATCGCGTTGGATATGGAAAGTGCTACGATTGCTGCCAACGGGTTCCGGTTTCGAGTGCCATACGGAACCCTGTTATGCGTCAGCGACAAACCCCTGCACGGCGAGTTAAAGTTGCCCGGCATGGCGTCTGATTTCTACAAAACCCAAGTTGCGAGCCATTTGCGCATCGGAATTCATGCGATGGAAATTCTGCGTGAAATGCCTTTAGAGCGCATTCACAGCCGTAAGTTGCGCAGTTTTGAAGAGACAGCGTTCCTTTGACCCCACGAAAATGAAGAAAAATTGCTATTTTTAGGGGAAATGTGCACACTAATCGTTGTGGTGTGACACAAGATGCCGTTAACTGTGCAGGTAGAGGCCCCATAAGTCGGGCAAACGAGGGAGACCAGAAAATGGCAAAACCACTGACCAAAGCACAGCTCGTCGCAGCACTTGCAGACGAAATGGGCGCAGACAAGAAAGCCGCAAGTGCGGCGCTGGACGCAGTATGCGGCCTGATCACACGTGAAGTTTCGGGCGGCGGTGCTGTCACTCTTCCGGGTGTTGGCAAAATCTATTGCCGCGAACGTCCAGAGCGTATGGTTCGCAACCCAGCAACGGGTGAGCAGATCAAGAAAGACGCTGACAAAGTTGTCAAAATGACAATCGCGAAAGCACTGAAAGATTCCGTAAACGACTAAGTCGCTTTATGGCACTGGTTTGAAAAGGGCTGCCCGTCATGGGTGGCCCTTTTTGCGTTGCGCCCCCGACAGTGTTGGGCAAGTGTCACCTTATGGATATCAAAGCAATCTTGATGGGTTTGGCGTTTGCCGCAATGTGGTCGTCGGCGTTCACATCTGCCCGCATCATCGTCGAATTCGCGCCGCCATTAACAGCGCTCGCCCTACGCTTTTTGGTGTCTGGGGTCATCGGCGTGAGCCTCGCTTGGGCCTTGGGCCAGTCGTTCCGCCTAAGCCGTCGCCAGTGGGTCGGCGTCCTAATTTTCGGGGTCTGCCAGAATGCGCTTTATCTCGGACTGAACTTCGTTGCGATGCAAACGATAGAGGCATCATTGGCTGCGATCATCGCGTCAACGATGCCGCTTCTTGTGGCACTGGCAGGTTGGTTGATCTTGGGGCAACGAATTCGACCCATGGGGATCGCGGGTCTTGTTGCCGGTGTGATCGGTGTAGCGCTGATTATGGGTGCGCGCTTGCAAGGCGGGGTCGATATGTTTGGCATCGCCTTATGCGCAATTGCTGTTGTGTCGTTAACCATCGCGACCCTTGCGGTGAAGGGCGCAAGTTCGGGCGGCAACGTGTTGATGATTGTTGGGCTACAAATGCTCGTGGGTAGTGCGATCCTATGGGGTCCAGCACTTGCGCTTGAAACGTTTGACGTCACATGGAATTGGCAGTTGATCGTGGCGTTCATCTACACAACGCTGATCCCCGGCTTAGTCGCCACATGGGTCTGGTTCATATTGGTTGGTCGCATCGGCGCTGTTAAGGCATCGACATTTCATTTTCTAAATCCATTTCTGGGCGTCGCGATCGCTGCAGTTTTTCTGAGCGAAAGGCTCGGGATGATTGATGTCGTTGGGGTGCTCATTATCGCAGGTGGTATTCTCGCGGTGCAGCTGTCCAAGCAGCCTACCACCCGCTAATAGGCGTACCCAATTCAACTGCTAACTGGTCTAGAAAACCGCGCAACACGTCGGCGCGGGTTGCTGCCAGTGCGCGCCCAGATGCGGTTTGCATCATGTCTGGTAGGCGAAGAAGTTTCAGCCTGAAGTGGTCCACTGCATAGGCTTTGTCGTCAAGGTCACGGTCTTGTCCAAATGGGTCCAGCCCATGAAAAAGCCCACCACCCATAGCACCAGTGGTCGCAAAACAACGCGCGATCCCGATGGCGCCGAGCGCTTCAATCCGGTCCGCGTCTTGCAGAATTTTCGCCTCAGCAGTTGTCGGTAGAATGTTCGCGGAAAAACTGTGTGCAGTGATCGCATGGCACGCATTTGCAGTTTGATTGTCTGTCAGGCCCAGTTTTAACAAAATGGGTTTCGCCGCATCTGCTGACATTCCTGAGGCTTGTGCGCGATCAGGACTGTTCTTTGGAAGTGTGACAAGATCGTGGAAATAGCACGCCGCAAGCAGGACGGTCATATCGCATGGTATTTCACCTGCAGCGATGACCTGCGCATTTGCCCAAACTCGATCAGTATGCGCCACATCATGGGCCGCATCACTAACGCTGATCGCAACCAAATGGGCGCGCATCCTGTCACGTAGGATCACCCGATTTTGCCGCGCACACCGCCCGTTTGCCCACGATCCAACAGTAGGTGATCAAGGATCACGCAAGCCATCATTGCCTCGCCTACAGGAACGGCGCGAATGCCGACGCATGGATCATGCCGGCCTTTGGTGATGACCTCGGTTAAGGTGCCATCCATGCGGATCGACTGGCGTGGTGACAAGATCGACGAAGTTGGTTTAACAGCAAACCGCACAACAATGTCTTGGCCTGTGCTGATCCCACCTAGAATGCCGCCTGAATGATTGGATGAATAAACGGGTTGTCCGTCGTTCCCCATGAAAATCTCGTCTGCATTTTCGCGCCCTGTTAGGGCTGCAGCGGCCATGCCTTCGCCAATCTCAACACCTTTGACAGCGTTGATCGACATCATGGCGGCGGACAAATCAGTGTCTAACTTGGCATAAACCGGCGCGCCGATGCCTGCAGGAACACCGCGCGCGACGACCTCGATGATAGCGCCAACCGAATTATGGTCGTCCTTGCGCAGCCACGCCAAGTAATCGTTCCATTCTGCGGCGGCGTCCATATCTGGGCAGAAGAAATCATTTTGGTCGACCTGGTCCCAATCAACCTTTGCAGGGTCGATTTTCTTGGCACCCATCTGGGTCATGTAACCTCGGATTTGGACGTTGGGTGCAATTGCGGCAATCGCTTCGCGCGCGACACCACCAGCGGCAACGCGGGATGCAGTTTCACGCGCAGATGACCGCCCGCCGCCGCGATAATCGCGCAGGCCGTATTTCTGGTGATACGTAATATCAGCATGACCGGGCCGGAACGTGTTGGCGATATCGCCATAGTCCTTTGACCGCTGATCAGTGTTTTCGATCATCAATTGAATGGGTGTGCCGGTGGTACGGCCTTCAAACACGCCAGACAGGATTTTGACCGCATCGGCCTCTTGTCGTTGCGTCGTGTTCTTGTTCAAACCGGGGCGACGTTTATCAAGCCACTGTTGGATCATCGCAGGGTCAAGCGGCACATTTGGTGGACACCCATCAACAGTCGCGCCCAAAGCGGGTCCGTGGCTTTCACCCCATGTTGTGAACTTAAAAAGATGGCCAAAGCTGTTGATCGACATTTGCGTGCTCCTTGCTTTTGTACCCGATATTGCAAACGCGCGTTGGGGGAAAGCCCTGCGCGCTTGACAGTGGGGGCTGATGTGGCTGAACTGCCCATATGTTGACCAACCATGACCTGATTGAATTAACTGCTCTGCGCCGTGATCTGCACCGCCATCCGGAAATATCCGGTGAGGAAGCCCAGACCGCAGCGACAATTGTGCGGGCCCTCACACCGATGAACCCGACCCGTGTTATCACAGGCCTGGGTGGCCACGGGGTTGCTGCTATTTTCGACAGCGGTGTTGACGGACCCACAGTGCTGTTTCGCGCGGAATTGGATGCGCTACCTATCCCCGAGATTTCGCAAAACGAATGGGTATCGCAGGTCGCGGGCATGGGGCATTTGTGCGGCCATGACGGGCATATGACGATGTTGATAGGCCTTGGTCGCTTGATTGGCCGGAATCCAGTCACCAAAGGCCGCGTGGTGCTAATGTTTCAGCCCGCAGAAGAGGACGGCAGCGGCGCGCGCGCGGTTGTGGCTGATCCTGCGTTTCAGCAGATTGCGCCTGATTGGGCATTTGCCATTCACAATGAACCAGGGCGCCCGTTCGGGCATGTGTCCACACGGAAGGGACTGATTAACTGCGCATCCCAAGGGTTGGCTATTTCATTCACGGGCAAAACGGCACACGCCGCCGAACCCGAAATGGGCGTATCGCCTGCGCCTGCAATTGCCACGCTGATCCCCGCGCTAGGTGCGTTGGGGACAGGCGGTGCATTGGACGCGGCGTTCAAGCTGGTCACAGTGACCCACGTGCATATCGGAGAGCCGACATTCGGGATCGCCCCCGCACACGGCCAAATATTTGCGACACTACGCGCTGCCGACGACACCGCGATGGATGGTATGATGCAGGCGGCCCGCGCTTTGGCCGAAAAGGCGGCGATTGATCACGGTTTGGCCGTTTCGCTCGAAGATCACGATGTATTTGCGGCATCCGTCAATGACGGTGACGCTACCAACCTCGCCCAATCCGCGATGGACGCCATTGGTATACCGCATAGCGAAGCGGGTCTGCCCATGCGCGCATCAGAGGATTTTGGTGTGTTTGGCTGGGACGCCAAGGCCGCGATGCTGTGCCTTGGACCGGGAAAAGATTATGCGGCTCTACACAACCCGGACTATGATTTTCCCGATGACCTGATCCCTGTCGGCGTGTCGATATTTGACCGTATTGCGCGCGATCTATTGGGGTCGGCGTCGCAGTAATACGATAAAATTAGATACTAACAAGGCCCCAATCACGACCATGCCACCAATGATGACCCATTTGCCAGGGTGTTCGCCGGCGATCACCCAAATTAGCAATGGGGCCAACACGCTTTCCAGCAAAACCAGCAGCGCCACCTCGGCCGCGCTGATATAACGCGGACCGATTGTCAGCAGGCAGGTGGCGAACCCGACAAAGACGCCGTGGGACACAAAGGTCGGCCATTGCGCCGAAAACGCGCGAATAGGGTCGATAAATAGTCCGACCAACAGTGCCGCCCCGATGTAGGCGATGGGGATTGCGGGGACCATGGAAGTGCCCTTCAGCATCCGCAGAACGGTCAACGCCAAGGCATAGGCTGCCGCGACATAAAGCGCCCAAAGGTCGCCTTTCCATGATGCGATCTGCGACGATCGCGACCCGTAGCCGATGATGCAAAGCCCTGCGATCACGGCGATCATTGTAAACACCATGCGTCTGTGGATCGGTTCACCTAGTAATATGCGGCTGAATATCAGGGCAAAGATCGGCATCGCTGCAAAGATGAACACGACATTGGCGACGCTGGTATGCTCAACCGCTAAGACCACCGCGAATGTAGTGGACCCAATAAGGCCGACATAAAGCACACCGAGCCATCCAGTTTGGAACACCGACCGAAACCCCGCCCACCCTTGGATTGCACCGACCAAGATCAAAACGACAAAGCCGGACAACAGTCCGCGCCAAAAACTGATTACCATTGGATCTGCAGTGATCATCCGAACGAAGATCGTATCGGGCGTCACGAGCAGAATTCCAAGCGTCGTGATCGCGATGCCTTTCATATGATCATTCATGTTGTTGCCTTTTGATATGTGTCGCGCTACCTAAGCCCTACCTCGGGGGGCCTTACAAGGCTGAGATGCAGAAATGCGTACCCGTCGAACCTGAACCGGTTAAGACCGGCGGAGGGAAGGTCTAGCAATTCTGCTGTCCCCCAATCCGCTCGTCGCATTTGGAGGATATGATGATGAAACCAATCATTCTGACGACTGTCGCGGGACTTTGCATGGCGACTGCTGCCACTGCCGAGACCCCTGTACTGACAGTTATGACATACGACAGTTTTACCAGCGAATGGGGCCCAGGCCCTGCGGTGGAGGCTGCATTTGAAGATACCTGTGCCTGTGATCTGCAGTTTGTGGGTGCTGGCGATGGTGCTGCCCTTTTGGCGCGTCTTCAGCTTGAAGGTCCACGGACCGAGGCCGACGTCGTTCTGGGCTTGGATACAAACCTGACAGCCGCAGCCCGTGTTACGGGTCTGTTTGCCCCGCATGGGGTCACCGCTGATCTGGCTTTGCCGATTGCATGGGACGACGCTGAATTCCTTCCGTTCGACTGGGGTTACTTTGCCTTTGTCGGAAATGCCGGTGCGGATGCGCCAACATCGCTGCGCGCGTTGGCCGACAGCGACATCAAGGTCGTGATCCAAGATCCACGATCTTCCACACCGGGCCTTGGACTGCTGATGTGGGTTAAGGCGGCGTATGGTGATGACGCAGGCCAAATTTGGGCTGACTTGGCCGATAACATCGTGACTGTCACACCCGGTTGGTCCGAAGCGTACGGGCTGTTTTTGGAGGGCGAGGCTGACGCAGCACTGTCCTACACGACATCCCCTGCGTACCACCTGATCGCTGAAGAAGACGACAGCAAGGTCGCGTGGGCGTTCGACGAAGGCCATTACATGCAGGTCGAAGTCGCAGGCAAGGTTGCCAGCACGGACGTTCCCGAATTAGCTGATCAGTTCTTGGCGTTTATGGTTGGGGATGTGTTTCAAACGATCATCCCAACAACCAACTGGATGTACCCAGCGACAACCACAGTTGACGGCCTCCCAGAAGGGTTCGATACGTTGATCACACCTGCAAAGGCGTTGTTGATGTCGCCAGAGGATGCGTTGGCTGCACGGCCCGCGGCATTGGACGAATGGCGCAACGCCCTGTCACAATAAACCCAACCAAGCCCGGCGGTATTGCTGTCGGGCTTGTGCTGGCGTTGACGCTAGGTACCTTGGGTGCCGTGGCGTGGCGTGCGGATTGGGGATGTGGACTTGGCGCCGCTGATTGGGCTGCGGTCCGGTTTACGGTCACGCAAGCATTGGTTTCCGCTGGGCTAAGCTGTTTGTTGGCCATTCCTGTGGCCCGCGCGTTGGCGCGACGGCGGTTCTGGGGACGGTCAGTGCTGGTGACGCTTTTGGGCGCTCCATTCCTATTGCCCGTGATCGTGGCCGTTTTAGGCTTGCTTGCTGTCTTTGGGCGGAACGGAATATTGAACGATGCGTTGGGGGCCCTGGGCTTGCCCGAAGTTTCAATCTACGGTTTTCACGGCGTTGTCTTGGCGCATGTGTTCTTCAACCTTCCACTGGTCACACGCCTTATCTTGCAAGGATGGTTATCCATTCCGGCAGAGCGATTCCGACTGGCTGCAAGCCTTGATGCGCCTGTTGGACGATTGCTTGAACGCCCAATGTTGCGCACGGTTTTGCCGCCTGCATTTCTTATCGTTTTTCTAATTTGCCTCACCAGTTTTGCAGTCGCACTAACCTTAGGCGGAGGGCCGCGTGCAACGACAGTGGAACTGGCAATCTACCAAGCCCTTCGGTTTGACTTTGATTTGGGTCGGGCGGCAATGCTAGCTTCGATCCAGTTCGGATTGTGTTCGATCGCGGCCGCATTGGCATGGCGGATGACAGCGGTCGATGGATTTGGCGCAGGTCTAGACCGCAGTGTTGATCGATGGGACGGAAGCCGTTGGGGGGATGCCGTTGTCATTGCGCTGGTCGCTACATTTTTGCTGGTACCTTTGATTATGGTGATTGTGCGTGGCGTTCCGGGGTTGTTAGAGCTGCCTGCCGACATTTTGCGGGCTGCGCTGCGATCTGTGACCATTGCGATTATATCTGCGGCGCTGTGTATTGGACTGACGTTAGCGCTTGCGCTGAGGGGCGGTAGAATCGTTGGCCTTGTTGGTGTTTTACCCTTGGCCTCATCGTCTTTGGTCGTGGGGACAGGGCTGTTCTTGCTGGTCTACCCAATTGTGAACCCGGCAAAGCTTGCCTTGGTTGTGACTGCCTTGGTTAATGCGGTGCTAGCGCTGCCATTTGCCTTGCGGTCGGTCGCGCCAGCTGTAGATAAAATTACATCCGATTATGCACGGCTTGGCGCGATATTGGATATGTCCACTTGGGTCTGGACGACGCGGGTCATTTTGCCACGATTGCGCAGACCGTTGGGGTTTGCAGCAGGGTTGGCGGCGGCGCTGTCGATGGGTGATTTGGGCGTGATCGCACTGTTTGCAGGCGACGCCCAAGAAACACTGCCGCTTGCAATGTACCGTTTGATGGGCGCCTACCGGATGGATGCAGCGGCGGGCGCCGCACTGGTGCTGCTGGTGCTAAGCTTTGCGTTGTTTTGGATATGTGACCGAGGAGGGCGCGTTGATGCTGATTTGTGAAAAACTAGAGCTGACCCAAGGGACGTTTCAGTTGAGCGCTGATGTGCGTTTTGCAGAGCAAGCCATCACCGCCGTGATTGGTCCGTCTGGTGCTGGAAAGTCTACGCTACTGCTGGCGATTGCGGGGTTTTTCGCGGCGCAGACCGGGCGGGTTCTGTTGAATGATGTTTCGTTTATGTCCGCTGTGCCCGGGAAACGTCCGGTCAGTATGTTGTTTCAGGACAATAATCTGTTCCCGCATCTCAGCATTTTTGAAAACGTTGGCCTTGGGTTGCGGTCGGACGGCAAGCTGAACGTTGCCGACCAAAAATCGGTTCTCTCGGTTCTTGATCGCGTTGGGCTGAAAGATATGGCGGACCGCAAACCAGGGGCGCTATCTGGCGGACAGCAAAGCCGCGTTGCGTTGGCGCGGTTGCTGTTGGCTGACCGGCCCGTTGTTTTACTTGATGAACCGTTTGCAGCGCTTGGCCCAAGCTTGAAGGATGAGATGCTTGATCTGATGCAAGAGATGTTGGTGAAAGACGCAGGGGCGACGGTTCTTATGGTGACACATGATCCCGCTGATGCGCAGCGGGTTGCGGACCATGTGGCGTGGGTTGCGGACGGCGTCGTTCACGCGCCACGACCGGCAGCCGCGATATTCGCGGACCCATCAGCGGGTTTACGGAACTATTTAGGCAAGATGGGTTAAAACCCATACTACCCCCAAACGAAAAAGGCCCACCAAATTGGCGGGCCTTTTCAACACAACATTTGTTGCGATTAGTCTTTGTTTTTATGCGGTGCCCAGAGACGTTTGTTTGTCAGGTAAAGCAGAACAGACAAGATGAGCAGGAAGATCACGCCGGTCAGGCCAGCCTGTTTACGTGCCATCATCTTAGGCTCGGCTGTCCACATCAGGAAGGCCGCAACGTCTTCTGCTTCATTACGCAGATCGTTGGAATGGCCATCGTCAAAGTCGACGTCTTCGCCCCACAACGGCTGACCCATCGCAATCCAAGACCCGGGATATTTGTGATCACCGTTCTCGTATTTGCATTCATCAGGATAGCCGCCTGCAGCGAATGCCACGTTGTACTGACCGTCGAAATCTTCTGGTGCGCATTCAGGTGGTTCTTCGTAGCCCGTCATCAGGGACGCGATATATTCTGGACCGCCCATGCCTTTGAACAGCTGGTTCAGGCCAGTACCGTATGGGCCGTGAAAGCCTGCACGCGCTTTTGCCATCAAAGACAAGTCAGGTGCGCCAGTGCCGGTGATGGATGGGAATTTATCCGCAGGTGTTGCAGCGCGATAATCGCCTTCGCCATCGTCGAGCGCCTTATCAAAGACTTCAAAACCTTCGGCATATGCACGTACCTGATCTTCGGGCAGCGCAGGGCCACCTTCGTCATGCAGGTTGCGGAACGCGACCAGTTCTAAGCCGTGACATGCTGAGCAAACCTCGGTGAAGACCTTTAGGCCGCGTTGCAGCTGGTTTTGATCGTAGGACCCAAAAGGCCCCTCGAAAGAGAAGTCGAAGTCTTCAATGTGCGCTTCGGATTCAGCGGCTGCAGTTGTAGCCGATACGGCCAAAACAGCAGCAAGGGTGAGTTTACGGAACATCAGTCTTGGTCCTTTCTCACTCAGCCGAAGAGGTAGCAGAGCCACCGTCTTTTGGGCCGTAGTGCGCATTAAAGTCATCTTCGATTGTTGCGGGCGGTGTCAGCGGCTTTTCAATCACACCCAAGATAGGCAGGATGATCAGGAAGTAAGCGAACCAATAGGTCGCACCAATCAGTGAAATCCAGTCGTATGGGAATTCGGCTGGACGAGACCCAGCCCACATCAGGACGATGAAGTCCACGACGAGCAGGGCGAACCACCACTTGAACATTGGGCGGAAGCGACCGGACCGGACAGATGATGTGTCCAACCAAGGGGCCAACGCCATCACAAAGATCGCACCGAACATTGCCAGCACACCAAAGAACTTGGCGTCTATGATGCCAAAGCTGAGGAAGCTCACAAGCTGAACGGCCCAGACGTCCGCAGTGAACGCCCGCAGGATCGCATAGAACGGTAGGTAATACCATTCAGGCACGATGTGTGTAGGTGTCACCAGCGCATTGGCTGGGATGTAGTTGTCAGGGTGCCCTAGGTAGTTTGGCATGAAGCCAACAACCGCCATGAAGATAGCCAATATGATGGCCAGCGCGAACAAATCTTTGATCACGAAGTAAGGCCAGAACGGCAGGGTATCTTTGGCAGCTTCTTCTTTGCTACCACGACGGACTTCAACACCAGTTGGGTTGTTGTTGCCCGTCGAGTGGAATGCCCAGATGTGCACGATCACAAGGCCAGCAATGATGAATGGCAGCAGATAGTGCAACGAGAAGAAGCGGTTCAACGCTGGTTGGCCAACTGCGCCAGCGCCCAAGAGCCATGTTTGCAAGCTTTCACCAATGAATGGGATCGCGCCGAATAGGCCTGTGATCACGGCTGTACCGTGGAACGACATTTGGCCCCAAGGCAGAACGTAGCCCATGAAACCTGCACCCATCATCATGATGTAAATAAGCATGCCGATGATCCACGTGATCTCACGGGGTGCTTTGTAGGACCCATAGTAGAGACCGCGGAACATGTGGATATAAACAGCAAAGAAGAACAGTGATGCGCCGTTCATGTGGAAGTAACGGATCATATGACCGCCATTCACGTCACGCATAATGTGTTCAACAGAAGCAAACGCCATATCGACGTGCGGTGTGTAGTGCATGACCAGCACGATACCGGTGACAATCTGCAGTCCAAGTGTGAATGTCAGGACAATGCCCCAGATCCACATCCAGTTAAGGTTCTTCGGCGTAGGTGCCGTCAAAGTCGTGTAAAGAAGGCCAATGATCGGAAGACGGGATTCGACACCTTTGGCAAAGTTCGACTTCGGTTCATAATGGTCGTGGGGAATACCAGACATGGATTGCTCTCCTTAACCGAGTTTAATTGTTGTGTCGTCGACAAACGCGGCGACGGGAACAAGAAGGTTGCGCGGTGCTGGACCTTTGCGGATCCGGCCAGATGTATCATAATGTGACCCGTGACATGGGCAGAACCACCCACCAAAGTCACCTTCTTCACCCAATGGAACGCAACCGAGGTGGGTGCAGATACCCATCTGAACCAACCAAGTGCCGTCTTCAGACAGTGCGCGGTTTTCGTCCGACGCGTCGGCGCCAGCGACCAAGTTCTCGTTTTCTGCATTTTGGTCAGGCAAAGAAGATATATCAACAGCACGGGCCGCAGCGATTTCTTCTGGGGTTCGCGCCCGTAAGAATACGGGTTTTCCCTGCCATAACACGGTGATCTGCGTGCCTAGATCGACTGCGCCAACGTCGACGCGGATCGAGGCCAGCGCAAGCACGTCGGCGGATGGGTTCATTTGATTGACTAGGGGCCAGACGGCCGCACCTGTCACCACTGCGCCCGCACCTGCGGTGGCGTAGTAGATAAAGTCGCGGCGTGTGCCCTGATGGTCGTCTGCATGTGACACGGGGTGCATCTCCGAATGTTTGGGGCCAAAAGGCCCGCACGAATAAGACGGGTGTTAGTTGACCAAGCACCCATTCCGGCGTTGTTTAGCCCTCAAAAACCCATCCGTCCAGCGGACAATAAGGCGCAGGCATGATATAGATGACAGACATGACCCAAAAGGACCAACAGATGATGAACGGAACCTGTCATTGTGGCGCAGTCCATTTCAAGTTTCACGGGCACCCGGCGCGGCTTGTGGTCTGCAATTGTAGTATTTGTAGCCGGTTGCGCCCGCTTTGGGCGCACGGACCAGAGGGTGTGATCGAAATTACCAAGGGCGTGGATCATACGAATGCGTATGTCTGGGGAGACAAAGACTTGGCGTTTCACAGGTGCAAGACATGTGGCGGCACGACTCATTGGAAGGGGTTGGGTGCGGGTAGCCCACAAAACATGGCCGTAAATATGGCATTGTGCGCTTATTCAGAGATTCGCGAAATCCCGCTACGCCATTTTGATGGCGCTGACACGTGGACGTTTCTGGATTAACCTTAAATTGACAACGGCTTGTCATGTTGAGATGAGCGACCTAAATTTCTGTATAGAGACTAAAAGTTAGATGAGACTGGACAAGTAAATGCGCCAAACTGTTTTTTGCCTTTTGATGATGATGTTGCCCGGGGCAGCAATGGCCGAGGTTGAGCTTAGCTTTTATGGCGGCGCACAAAATTCACCGCATTCGGTTGTATCTGTCGCTGGTGACACGGTTATCCCAGATGATGAATTTCGTATGGGCTGGGTTGGGAAATCGTTCTCGGCTCCGCCATATTACGGCATTCGCGCCACGGTTTGGAAAACCCCATCGTTTGGCTATGGCTTGGATTTCGCCCATAACAAAATTTACCCGCAAGAAGGCGATTTGCCAGCTGGATATGAAACGCTCGAATTTACCGATGGTTTGAACACACTGACCATCAACGTATACCGTCGTTGGGAAAATGCGCTGGGAAGCATATCGCCTTATGTTGGTGGCGGCCTTGGCGTTGCGATTCCACATGTTGAAGTGACTTATGGTGGTAGTGAGACATTTGGGTATCAGGTGACCGGTCCAGCCGCGACTTGGATTGCTGGCGCGAGTTTACCGATCAACGACCGCTGGTCGGTGTTCGGCGAGTACAAAGGTACGTTCAGCATGAATACGGCTGAATTGGAAACTGGCGGTACGTTGAAGAATGACGTTGTCACCAATGCGGTAAACCTAGGTCTTAGCTTTAGTTTCTAACGAATGATGGATTAAAATCCATCCTACGGTGCTGTGGCCACCATGCTGTCGCGCTGTGCAAACTGTGTATACCATTCAGCTAGCGCTGTATTTCCGTTCCGCCAACCACGTGCGTCGTGGCGCAGATCTAAATAGCCCAATGCGCAGCCGACGCTAATGTGTCCCATGTCAAGCGGTCCTGAAAGTTGGCTCATCCAGCGGTCATTGATCGCGCTGACGGCGCGGATCGCCTTACCCCATTGGGCATCAGTCCACCCATCGAACTGTTTATCGGCTGGACGCAGGCGCAATTCGTAGGTGATGAACACGGCGGCCTCCATGATAGCATCGGCTGTGGCCTCGAGGATCAACACGTCCCAGACCCGTTCTGCAGGATAGAGACCCGCATTGGCGAGATCATCCAAATACCTTGTGATAACCCGACTGTCATGGATTGAAGGGCCATCGTCACGTAAAAGTGCCGGAATTTTGCCCGTTGGGTTTGCGGCCACGACCGCCGGGTCAGATGCGAGGGCGGATGTGGATACTTCAATTTCTTCGACGGTGTCGAGTAAGTCGGCTTCTCGTAGCATCACACGTACTTTGCGCGCAAATGGCGAGGCAGGGGACATCAGTAGCTTCATGGATTCCGTCCTTGGTCATTGATTACCCAAACAAGACGCGATCCTGATCTGGTTGCCAAGGGGTGTATTTCGCCATGATATCGGCAAAAGCAATGCTTTGAGTGAATGTGCAGAGCCAGCGCAACAGGTCTGGCCAGTCTTGCGTGTCAAACCATGCCCTGTCGGTGTTGGCGAATTGCCGCACGAATGGCAGGATCGCCATATCGGCCAGTGATTGCTGATCAAAGAGCCAGTCTTGGCCATCAAGCATCTTATCCAAACGGCGAAGAAACGCAGCGCCATCTTGTTGGGCGATGCTGCGCGTCCCGTCGGGGTGCCGGACATGATATTTATACAGATCGAGCGCCGATTTGAACGGCCCATCTGCTTGCGCGATCAGGTCGTAGCCTTCTGTTGGCATGTTCAACCATCCGGCGGGATCCGATTGCCCCAGCGCCCAGTGCATAACGTCGATGCTTTCAGAGATGACTGTACCGCCTAGGTCGAGCACCGGAACCGTTCCTTTGGCTGAGGTGGTCAAGAATGCCGCGGGTTTGTCGCGCAGTAGGATTTCACGCAGCTCTACTCTTTGACCACTGGACGTAATCGACAGCCGGGCTCGCATGGCGTAGGGGCAGCGCCTGAATGACCAAAGGATGGGGTATTGTGACATGTGTCGGAACCTCCGGCGGACATATTTATGCTCGGAAAAATCAAGCGCGTAGGGCTGTGTCCTCGACCCCAAAGATTGCGGTGCTGATGATTTCACTTTCGGGTTGTGCGGCATCAAAACGAACTTCGGTGAATTGTTCGGTCCGGCCCATATGTGGACTTTCCATCAATACGAGATGCATTTTGCCAATTTGTGCGCGAAGATGTGATTGAACCTGCACATCACCAGCAGCCCGCAGTTTTGCGGCACGTGTTTTGATAATGGTTCCGTTTACGGCAGGCATCCGTGCCGCGGGTGTACCTGTGCGCGCTGAATACGGGAACACGTGCAGCCATGTCAAATTGCAGTCACTGATCAGTTTCAGCGAGTTTTCAAACATCGCATCGGTTTCAGTCGGAAACCCTGCGATGATATCCGCCCCATAGGTCATGTCGGGCCGCAATTTGCTGGCCTCTTCACAAAACTGGATCGCGTCGTCGCGCAGGTGCCGCCGCTTCATCCGCTTGAGGATCATGTCGTCACCGTGTTGCAGGGACAAGTGGAGATGCGGCATCAGCCGCTTTTCGGTGGCGATGGCTTGCATCAGGTTGTCGTCAACCTCGATGCTATCGATTGAACTGATTCGCAGGCGCGGCAGGTCTGGGATCAGCCGCAGGATTCGCATGACCAAATCACCAAGCTTTGGTGTCGCGGGCAGATCTGCCCCCCAACTGGTCAGGTCGACGCCTGTCAGTACGACTTCATTATAGCCTTTATCAACCAGCCGTTTGATCTGATCCACAACTACACCCGCCGGCACGGACCGCGAATTGCCTCGACCGTAGGGAATGATGCAGAACGTACAGCGGTGGTCGCAACCGTTTTGTACCTGCACATAGGCCCGACTGCGCGTGCCGAACCCGTCGATCAGGTGCCCAGCGGTGTCTTTGACGGACATTATGTCGTCGACTTGAACAGGTTCAGTGTGCCCGATCAGATCAGGCGCAAGGCCAACCCATGTGTTTGGGTCCATCTTTTCAGTATTGCCAAGCACGACATTGACCTCTGGCATTGCCGAAAATGTCGCGGGTTCAATCTGTGCAGCACACCCTGTCACGATGATCTGTGCATCGGGGTGGGCGCGGCGCTGTTTGCGGATGTCTTGCTTGGCTTTGCGAACTGCCTCTGCGGTTACAGCGCAGGTGTTCACGATGATTGCGTTTTGCACGCCCGCACTGGTCGCGAGATCTTTCATCGCTTCAGTCTCGTATGCGTTTAGCCGGCAACCATGGTTGGAAAATACAGGAGGCTTCATAGGCGCCACATCCCGTCGAATACATGGGCGGTTTTGCCGGTCATCCAAACCCCGTCATCGCGCCATTCAATCCGAAGCGTGCCGCCGTCCAACTCGATCTGTACCTTGCGGCCTGTCAAGCCGCGCCTGGCCGCAGCAACAGCAGTGGCGCACGATGATGACCCCGAGGCAAGCGTGATCCCAACACCGCGCTCCCACACCCTCATGCGGATATGATCGGGGCCAACAAGCTGCGCAAACTGCACGTTGGTCCGTTGTGGGTAAATGGGGTTATGCTCAATCTCGGCGCCGCGTGCTGCAAGATCAATAGAATCGATATCGTTCGTGAAGAACGTGCAATGTGGGTTGCCCATGCCAGTTGCAACGGGGTCACCATCAATAGGCAAGTGCAATGTGTCCATTTCAGATGCGAGTGGGACATCTGCCCAATCCAGTTGCGGATGGCCCATGTTGATGGACACCAGCCCGTCGCCTGCTTCAACAGCATATAGCGTGCCCCGATCCGTGCTAATCGTGAGCGACCGACTACCAGATTGGTCCATCATATGGCGCGCAATACAACGGGTGGCATTTCCACAGGCTGCAGACAGCGACCCATCTGCGTTCCAAAATGTAAGATGCACGTCGACACCGTCGCGCTCTGACAGTGTCGCAAGTTGATCAAATCCAATACCACGATGCCGGTCAGCCATCGCAATGGCCACCGCCGCATCAACGCGTGGCGCAATTCCACGTTCATCAACAACAACGAAGTCGTTTCCGAGGCCGTGCATCTTCATAAAGGGTAAGAAGTCTGGGTTTTTATCGGTCATATGCGGGCATATAGACCTTTGCCGAAAATGAATCCAGCAGAAGGCACATTTCAGGGTTGACCCCAAGCCGCGCTCTTTCTAAATACCGCCGCAGTGGGCCGTTAGCTCAGTTGGTAGAGCAACTGACTTTTAATCAGTAGGTCGATGGTTCGGATCCATCACGGCTCACCACTTTATCCTTTTATATCAAAATGATAAGCGTTTAGTGGCGTTTGATTTGGTGCGCCTGAAATTTCCGGAAGCACTGTGAAGCATGAGTTTTTCTGGATTCGGCGTTGATGTATTGCAATTGGTTTGCAGTACTTTGACGGAAAACCTGAAAGGTCTGTGATTTCCGTGTTGAACAAAGCTTCAATCGAGAGCCAAGCAAGTGTTTTACTGTTTTGTAATCGGTAGGTTTGCGGTTCGAGTCCGTGTGGATACCATCTATACATCAAAACTAGAAATCTACATCCCCCCTGCGATACAGCGAAAAGTGGTTGAAGAATTTCGGAAACTTACCGAAGGCCAGTCCAATTTGTCGTGTGCGTGTTGCGAGCCAATCACAGTGTTTAACTCAAACCTGAGTTGTTGCTTTCGGCCCTGCTGGTGGCAGACGAATTCGAACTAGTCTCTACTAGGCCAACATTGCTGTCCTTCATGCCGCACAAAGACCGCGCAACTCAGAGTGAGCTGCGGTGCGGTTCATCTAGAAAGATCTCTTTTCGAAAGGCTGCGATCTTGATTGAAGTGGTTGAAGACTGGTGCGTGTATGGAAACGAACTCCTGTAAACTTCGCATCTGGCGGAACCGTTACATGGCTCGCTCTCACCTTCGAAAAGATAGATGTGAGTTCTGGGCCCGATCGTTATTCCAGCGACCCATTCCGTTTCATCGCTTTATTCCAGAATTTAGGGGCCGCAGCCTTATCTTGGCGCTTGATGACATAGCTTTCCAGCACCTCACGTTCGTGATCAGCCGCACGCCAAAGGTAATGCCGTTCGCTGTTAATTTTCACGAAAACTTCGTCAAGATGCCATCGCCAGTTCGAGTAAAATCGCGTCCGATTGAGCCGTTTTCTAAGGATCTCCGCCGCGAACATCGGGCCAAACCTGTTCCACTAGAAACGGACGGTTTCGTGGCTGACATCAATACCTCGCTCGTGCAGCAAATCTTCCACATTTAGCAACGAAAGTGGAAATAGGACGTAGAGCATTGACGCCAAGCGAATACCCTCAGGGCTGGTTTTGAAATAGCGAAAAGGAGAGCGTTTTGTCATGCGTCAACGCCAATTCTACGTCCGCAGGGTAATCCCCCCTAAAATTAGTGGTGTTCAAAAGTAGAATTTTCTCGGCAAGATATCTGAGGAGATTTTTTATGAAGACAGCACGATTTAGCGACGCACAGATCATGGGTATTTTGAGACAG
>Ga0307997_10000219_pt1 | contig 25460 bp, 30 predicted proteins | sample Davwhametageno36_FD_203165 | JGI IMG/M metagenome (GOLD analysis project Ga0307997, IMG submission 203165) | Marine microbial communities from Davis Island wharf, Antarctic Ocean - #36 | ecosystem: Environmental > Aquatic > Marine > Unclassified | place: Antarctic Ocean: Davis Island wharf... | reverse complement strand
TTGACGATTTAATCGTCAATTGTCACATGGGAAGAAACCGTTCTGTATTAGTTATGCTGCTATGTATTCAAAAACTGTGTGAGTGTGACTATCCAACGTCCCGAATGATTGCAATTCATTTGAATATCATGCCAGTCGACGGAAAGACTGCCGAGAAACATTTGCGGACATTTGCGGAATTCACGGAATATTCGCATTTGAAGGGTTGTTAACTGCGAGTGAACGGAGGTTGTCAATGTACGGTTTACATAACAAATGTGTTTTTTTCTCCCATGCGTGCGATTTCCACCCCCCCATTTTCCACTCCCAACTGTTCTTATTTTTCTTCCTTACCCACACGCGTGCTCCCCCGCGCATGCTTCGCACAATTCGCGGGCACATTCATCGCACTGGGTGGTTCCGCCACATGACGTGCACACGTCTTCGCCACATCCATCGCATGCAATGACACAATCGCATGCGGCGCAAACTTCCATTTGGCACGGTCCGCAGAAACTGATAGCCTTGTCTCGAACCATGCACGTGTTGCAAATGGTAATGTTGCATCTGCGGCAAACGTACTCTGTCATTTTAGATACGTCATATTCAACCGCACATAACTCGCAATGTACGGTGATAAGTTTTTCGTTTTTTTCCGCGATATTCATATTTTTCCAAAGTGTGTAATGTGTTTGGAGCCATCGTAAGCGAATCAATTTTCACGAACCAGTCAATGTAAATTCCATATTTGTAACGGACACGACGGTTGACGCAAAGTATCGAGGGATTGGCGTGCGGATTGACGATAATGTGTTGATTACCGATGGTGTGCCAGTGGTATTGACCGCGCCCATGATGTGATGTCGTCAATAAAAACATTTACTATTACGTATCCGACATGCACGATCACGCGTTGGAAACCACTCCCAACTTCTTGAAAATTCCATCAAACAACTGAAATGACTTATCGTTCATCCCCTCCCTATTAAATTCTGGATGAATCCCAGTGAGGATCACCGTTCCCGAACCGTACCGAAAGGAAACAACCGCTGGGGAACTATCGTCTGTATCATACACTGCGTGTATGCGGTAATCCGTATTATTTCCACCAGTACGCGGGAACGTACCACCATTGTGGTACCACATGGGATGTGGTTGACCGTACGCATCCACCACGTCCATGGGTATCATATCCAACCCCGGAAATACGGGTCCACTCGTCGTTCCGAGAAGCAGCCCCAGTCCGCCATGATTGAATCGGTTTCCTGCGTGGTCGCGGTACTTCATATTTACTCCCGCGATATACGCTCCGTTGCAAATCCCCAAATATGTACCACCGCGCCACACTGTGCGTTGGATATTCTTCGTTCCAAATTCCGCCATGTGTTTGAATTGATTTTCTGTATCGGTAGCACGAGCCACTTTATGGTTCCTATAAATCATTGCCTGTCGTTTCTGAATAGTCTGTATATTGCGTACCGTGTCATATCCCATCCCACCCCCCACGACCAATGTGGGATTGGCAAATATCCACTGGGACACCCACTTCTCCAATATCATTGCGCTGTAGCGACATGTGTTGGGCAGATTTGCCATGTGCACGCCGTTTTTAATAGACTTGAATTGGGGGATTAGAGTCATTATTATTTGTGTACAAACTATATTCTGATATACGTCGTTTCAATTTTTTGTCCAGATTACACCAATATGCTATCACGGACTGTACCGCGCCAGTGACGAACCCGGTAAAAACTGTCTCCATACAATGGGGGAGGTTGTTAATGGAATCCGCAAGAATCTCAGGTATATTTTCTTGCATCCCCGGGATCATCTCCGGCCAGTGTACAACGAATGAACCGAATAGTCGCCGATATGATCCGAGATAAATTTGTCAAGGCATGTGTCTCCCATTACAGGGATGGGTTGACTAGGGGGTGTGGGGGAAGACTCATTCCTGTAAGGAAATTGGGCTTCCGCGATGCGTACCATAGAACCTAATGCGCGTATGATTTTTAATATCTACATGGTGTATGATGCGGATATCACTCCGTCATGTAGATATTATGTTAGGGATTGTATACGGCACATCAGTAGTATTGTTCTGCGGAACGGTGTCCACTGAAATACTCAAATATTTCACAATATGGGCGATACTCGCATATGCGATTTGTATGTTATGGCAACCTGTGATGCGTGCATTTATACCGTGCCTGTGTACAATGTCAATTGCGGTACTTATCGGCTACACAATGATCATATCATTGAACCCGCTATTTGAAATTGACCTGTCTCGCAAATTCAACGTATCACTGCCAAAGGGTATCGCAACATCGGTGTGCATTCATGTATTGCCGTGCATGTACTTTATATATAGGATCATGTCAACCACCCCAAAGCAACCTATCCGCGTGGGGCCATTGAGTGCTATACTGCTGTTTCTCCTGATTTATACAATGATCCACCCGAGCCCATCAAAAACATATAATATTCGCGGAATCGATGACATGTGGTTGTATGGTGGATTCATTGTAATCATACTCATGTCGTGTTGGATATACAGTGTGATGTGATGGGTTGTTAACAGGACAACTCTCACTCGTCCTCCGTATCATATTCACCGTCGTCATACACCAGATCGGGGTTGTACGCTATCCACACCAACAATTCCTCCCACATATCGAACCAATGCTCCTCCCCATCCACATCGCAGAAAACAAAGTGCTTGAACTTGCGTCGGTACGCATGGTCGTAGGAAAGACGACCCACCACACTCTTCTCAATATCATCCAATGCATCACGACAAAAGTCCACCCCAAAACATGTCTGCGCGTACCCGCGAAATGTCAAGGTTCGGTCGGGGATATTGAACACATCGCTCATCGCGCTCCTATGCGGCCAGTGGCCGGCACATAGCATCCCCTGGTAGGTACCGATCATCGCCGCAATCTCCGCGACATGGTCTGGCAGACCCGAATTGAAATGGTACCACACCACGATATCGCGCGATGGGTTGTCGAACCGTACCACGCGACGGGTCCCTGTGTGATCTTCCTTCAATAGTCCCGTGGTCTCCATCTCTTCCCTGTCCACGGCCGAGCATGTGAACCCCGCTGCATCATATTCCGCCAACACTTTCTTCACGAAATTGGGGCGCGATAACTGGTTCTTCCCATCCTCGAAATGTACTTTTGTTCCAAATTCACTGTGGGGCTGGCCGTCCACACAGTGGATGGTGGTGCCGGTGGCCCACCCGGCCTCGAATGGCAATGTATCCCATCCCGCGCCCACGTAGAGATGGGTGGGGCGAGGGGGGCATACGATGAGTGGATTGGGTGCGATGGATAGGGGGTGCATCATGATGTGTATATGTCAATCATTAAACACTTTACCACACATTCAATTTTTCCCCGCGAATCGGTCGCGGACCATCATCGCGCGACAAGTGAGTGCTTTACGGGCAATGTGTGCAACAGTGCTTTATATATTTTTTAACCCCCGATACATTTTCTCCCCACAGTATACATAACACAATCGCATGTGCGTCATCATATCTCATAGGGGCTACTGCGTGGATATGCCCGAGTACGAAAATACTTCCCATGCAATGTTGCGGGCGATATCGTTAGGAATTCGGCATTTGGAATTTGATATTCGCATGACCGCCGACCGCGAAATCGTGCTGTTTCACGACAATCACATGAATTTGAATGGGACCAATGTATCAGTCGCCACCACTCCATACACTGCGATGAAACGTTCTCATCCTACCACGGAACGGTTGTCTGAATTTTTACAATCAATTCTCTCTGCGACGACTCCCGATATGGCATTGACATTTGTGGTGGATGTAAAGACCCATCATCGCGACCAGGGGTTCGCCGAGGCATTGACTGCTATATTGCGGGATGCGAGCACCACTTTTCCCAGCGCATCGTTCGTGATCACGTCCTTCAACCATCCACTGATTGGTTCGCTTCAGCGTACGATTGACACGAATGGGTTATCGTGGGAGTGCGGGTACCTCGTGTACCATGTGCCCACCGCGACGGAAATCGCCACGTATCCGTGTGAGTGGATTGGATTCGATACCCATACATTGACTGAACCGGTAGTGGCTGCCGTCCATGCGGTGGGAAAAAAGGTTTTCGTGTATACCCCCAACGATACGGATGAATTCGACCGATGTGTTGCGATGGGGGTGGATGGGATATACACGGACGATGTGAAATTGTACTTGGACCACGCATTGTAACAGTTGTTGGCGACCAATTATGTGTAGACCACAAATCACTTACACATAATTCTCATGTAACTTGTACCAATGACCGACCAGATATCCGCTCACAATAAAATATTCTACGCAACGGACGAGTCCACGTCGTACAATATGATTCGCCAATGCATCATGACCCGAAATGGCGATACGTTGGGTCACGAACATGTGATTCCCATAGAAACCTCGAAAATGTCATACAATATGCGGATCAGCGATACACATTATGAAGTGGATATTATGTTGCTTGGGTGTAACCACAAACAGTTGTGGGATGAAATTTTCATCAAGATTCACGATATAATTCGATCTAAGCCGGTTGGTAGTAGATGTGGTACAGTTGTTGCCCGCGGGTTCCAACATATCCACCCAGACCTCCACGATGTGTTTTACGGATACATCCAGAGAATGCGCCACGACCATTGTGTTGATATATCGTTCTACTTGCAAACCACGTGCATATCGTTCATTCATAGGAATATACTGGATTCATGCGACCATGTGAATGTCAAGAAACGATGGGCTATGAGGGATGAATCGAGTAGCCCCATTTCCAAAAAATCAATGTGTTCTCCACTATCCCCTCTTCGAAAATCACTCAGTTCAACGAAAATGAAGGAGTTGGTTGATTCGAATAATGCGTCGTATGCCATATACAACATTATGCATGTAAAGACGTGCAATGAACTGGTGGATGTGATACTAACCGATTATACGGTGTCGAAGGATCCCCCCATGGTGTTTGCGGTTCGAGATAAATTGTATGATATGATGTTTCTATGCCTTGACCCGCATATGTGTATGTGGTGCGTGGTGTGTTCTATAATTGAGGCACTGGATTCGACCGATTGTGCGGTGGTTGAAATGATGGATGCGTACACGCGGTGTTTTTCCGGGTTCAATACCAACTACAGACCCATATATCACTTAGAACGTTTTATCATATGCATGATACGAATCGTTCATTTTCCAAACCAGGATGTTGCCCCCGTGTCCGACGAATTTGAATTTGGAATTGACAAGGGCTTGTGGGATATTGAAAGTCCCCTTACACCAACTTTCCCGACGTACCGTGGTTAAACGGTACCGAGTGTTGGCACTGCAGTATCATCCAGATAGACCGGGGACTGATAAAGTGGAACAGACGAAACGGTTCCAGGAAATCAATGAAGCGTATGAGGTTATCGTCCAACATATTGATGCGGGGGGGTGTCCGGACGCAACCGATGCAACCGATGCAACCGACTCCACTGGTTCCACTGGTTCCACTGGTTCCACTGGTTCCACCACATCGTACACGAAAGTGTTGGGCCAATTCGTATCGTTCATTGTAGGTAAATGGTCGTCTGTTGAAGATACAGTGGACCGACTGTTTGGGAAAATGAGTAATGGGGGAGAGGGTTCCGTTTTTATCCGTTCATTTGATGTGAAACATATCCAACTTCTGCTTACTGTTATCAGGGACAATGAGGAGATGGTGGCCCGCACACTTGGTATTGATGTTTCACTGGTGCGACGGTTGGACGAATTAATTCGGCGGCGGATGGAACGAATGGGTGGTGGGGTGGTGGATGAGATGGGGGATGGTGCCGACCCAGCCACACCATCCACACCACATCATATTGTGGATGTCTCTGTTGATGATTGCATGAACGCCCACGTGATTGAAGTTGTGTACGGTACCACCACATTATACGTTCCCTCGTGGCAATACATTGTATCGTTTGCAGTGGACGATGAAATAGTTACGTTTGAATCAAAAATGGCATTGGCCCCAATGATGGATGTGGATGAAGAGAACAATTTGATTGTCTGTGTATCGGTTGATGTGGATAGTGTGTTGGATACGCCGTACATTGATGTCCCCGTTGGGAGTACCGAGTTTCAAATTCCAGTCAGTGAATTGTATTTAAGAAAAAACCAGAGATATGTATTCAAGGGGGTGGGAATTCCGCGTATTTCCGAACACGATATTTACCGATGTCATGATAGGGCGGATGTGGTGGTGGTGGTGAATATTGTGTAGACATAGTGTATAATGCCTTCAAAAAAACGATCGAGTGGTGGGTCGAGAAGCAGTGGTCGAAGCAGTGGTCGAAGCAGTGGTCGAAGCAGTGGTCGTAGCAGTGGTCGTAGCAGTGGTCGAAGCAGTGGTCGTAGCAGTGGTCGTAGCAGTGGATCCGATTCGAGTTGGGATCAAGAGAAGGAAATATATACAAAGAAGCAACGATATTGTTGGGGGTGCGTTCACGGAGACGAATCGGAGGGGTCGACGAATCATACCCATATGTACCCCGGGTGTTACTTTGCCCCCGAACCCAGACAGACGAGAAAACGTTCGCCCGTAATCGCGCGTAAAAAATCCACCAGGAATAGGAAGTCGGTTAGGAGACGAAGTCGCGCGAGGTCGCGCAGATAAAAATGTAAATAACTGAAAAAAATATTTCCAGTTATTTATAAATTGTGTTTTTCGTATATCATCCATTAGGCACCCTCGCCGGCACCCACCGTCTTCTTCCTACGAACAACTGTCTTCTTCTTGGGTGCGATAGCGACGGGCTCGGGATCGGCGATGGGCGCGACCACCTGGGCCACCACCTCCTCCTCCTCGACCGACTCCTCCTCCTCCTCCTCCTCCTCCTCAGCCGACTCTTCCTCCAACACCAACTCATCCTCCTCTTCCTCGGCAACATTGGAAGCCTCCGCCTTCTTCATATCGTCTGTGGAAAGGGTGATGTGGCACTTTCCAGAAAGGGTCTCCTTGGGCTTGCAGACAACCTGGAACAACTTCCAACTGGTTCCGAACTTTCCATTGATGAAATAGATTCCAGAGTTCTGGATGACACATGCGACCTGGGTGCCCTTGGGGATGAGATCCATGGGAGTACGGCCATCACTGTTGGGGTACAGAGGCGATCCATCAAGGCCGTACACCTCGGTCTTCCAAACATCATCGTAGAAGGGAATCTTTACACGGAGGGTAGGTGAGCGGGTGAGATCAGGCTCCCCAGTTTCCTTATCCTTGGGGTATTTAAGAATAGGGTTCATGAGGGCAGCGGCGACCTCACGGCTCATACTGGGCTTCCCGAACCACTCCTTGGAGTTGATCACTGCATCATCAAGAATCTTGTTCTCCATATCCTTCATGGCCTGGAGGAACGCATCGGTCTGGGGAGTGCCCCAATCATCGTTGGGGAACTGGAGGCTCATATCGTAGGAGTACTTTCCCGACCCGTCAAAGTCGTTCTCCTGGGCTCCGTAACTGAGCATCAGGGGGGTGGAGAGGAAAGTGCTCTTCATGGTCTTGGCATTGAGAAGGCCGACCGACTTCATACCGGAAGCCATCACCTTGGGCTTGGTGTACTTCATATCGGTGGTAGGGTTGTAGTCACTGGCGGCGACGATCATGTTCTGTTGAGTGGTTGCTGGCATTGTTTCTTGTGGGGGTATGTGATATGAATATAGGGGATATATTCAAATCAATTTTGCAAATGATTTCCGTCATGGGCTGTATTCTGTGGATGATATGGCCTGAGATGAAAACTATATAGGGGCGGTAAAAATTTACATTTACTTATTCGGTGGGTGCGACCGGCGTTTCATTCATAACAATGAATGGACTGGTCGTGTTCTCCCACGCAGATGTCTTGGTCAACCATGTGCGTCGCATATCGCCAGATTCACCCATCCCGTGCCCCACCACCATCCCCGCGATGTGGGCGCGTCTATCTTCGGGTACGGATTTGTACGGGTGGGAGGGGGTGGTGGTGGTGGTGGTGTGGGTTGCCCCAGACATACCCGTGGCACGCACATGATTGTCCTCAATCACCCCACCAGCATTTCGCGTCAAGTATTTTCGGTACTTCCAGTTGGACGTGATCGCATTGTCATCCAACATAATATCCTGCTCGGTTTTGCTGGGGTACCATGCGAGGGGAACCTCTCTGTGTATCACCGGGGTTCCGGTCGCACCCAATGGGGTGGCTTCGTGTTTTCCCGTTGCATTCAGTTTCTTGATTCCATGTGTCATCCTACATTTGGTGGATATTTTTTCATCGTGTGTTGTTTCATTTGGACGTACACCCAATCAGCAGAATATGTGGGTCTGGACTCACCGCATCCGCCACCACCACATACCCCGTATCAACCACATCATACACTATATCGACCACCACCGCATCACCCCCGCCTTCAACCACCATGTTGTTCTCGTCCAACCGCATGGCGGTGAATCGCAAATAGCACCGGATATGCGTATCGCTCAACCGATGGACGGACAATCCATTGGACGGACTGACGAAAACGATCCCGTCGACATTTTTCTTATTCATCGCACACCATACGCTGTTTGGGACCGTTTGGGTGACGAATGGGATGGCCCACCGCATATGCTCGTCAATGTACCGGGAATCAGTTCCCACAAATGTAATCCTATGCCGGTCGCGTTTCCACTGCAATTCATTTTCCTTCTCTTCTATTTGGGCCACTGTATCGCAAATCACATCCATGTCGACCTGGTACAGTGGCTCAATGGATACGCGGGAGACCCATCCTCGAATTGTCGCTGAAGTCAGTGTAATTGTTGCGCCCAGCAACACCAACCCCGTGATACATGCCATGCGAAATATTGTTTCATTCGGCGAATGGTTCATTTACATATATGGGGGACATACATGTAAATCATATGGAACTGGGTGGGTTGTTAACCACATCATTTTGATTCCAAGAGAGATATCAGTTCTTCTCTCTTCAATTTCATCAATGTGCCGGGCGACCTCTGTGAGATATTGTGGGACGATATTCGCTCACACAATTGAGTCTTTGTGAGTTTTTTCAGAGGTACTGTTGGATTGGAGTGTGGTGGTGCCATGATCAATGTATCGGTCGTGGAAGGGTCTATCGTATCCACTTGAATGGGTGTGGGTGTGGTGGGACTAACAATCGATTTATTATTCAGGTATTCATCGGGTTGGTCGTCGAGTGATAATATAGTTGATGAATCACTATCATCGACCGACTCGCTATCACTGGAGTCCCCATAATAAGAATCCTCGTCGTCAGAAGCACCCATTGTATCATCATCATCACCATCACCATCACCATCACCATCACCATCATCATCACGTTCCATCACAGTTAGTCTTACGTTTCGGTCCACATCGTCGTCCGATACGCGCATTCGGTTATCGGGTGATGTGGGTGCGGCGGGTGCGGCGGGTGCGGCAGACACTCTCATCATATTATCGGCATGTCCTCCGCAGGCCGCTTCCTGGCGCATATACTCTATTTGTGTCACGTAGTTTTTCATTATTCGGCTCTGCTCGATCGCCATTTCCTCTACGCGGGATACCCTGGTACGGCAATACATGAACACACACCCCGATACGAGGACTGTCATCACAAACGATACGATCAACGTATGGAACTCCAAATTCAAAGATGCGAACATTCTGTATATACATACGAAACACTTTCTACATGGTATTCAAACGCATTTGAGGATTGGGACGGGGTTGAAGCAGGTTGCTCATAGTGTTGATTATTATCTCGGGAAATCCCATTTTTCGTATCACACTGGCCCCCCCCTTTATCTTTGAAATACCCCCGGAAATCTTATAGGAATATTTCACCCCAATTCCGTCAACTGAACTACACATGTTGTAATTCTTCGCACATGTTTTGTTTCGCTTAATCATTTTACATAATTTCATGTAGTGGGTCGTCATTACGAATGATACCCCCCTCAACCCCGCCAAGTACTCCATGAACGAATAGGACCCCGCGGTCGCTTCTTCGGGGTTTGTGCCCGAGAACAATTCGTCCATCACGCACAGATGTTTCGCCTCATGGCCCATATCCTCAATAACGCCCAACATATCCTTGCATCGCCGGGCTTCCGCCTGAAACAAACTATCCCGATCCGACGTATCGGGAATATTCAAATAACAGTGAAACATATTGAAACACGGGGTCACGCATTCATTGAAAAACCCGCCCCCAATCTGCTGGCACAAAATCGCATTGAGAATTGTGGATTTCAATAGGGTTGTCTTTCCAGATGCATTCGGACCGCTTATCACCATATTCTTGGAGAGAGAATAGGAATTCTTGACTATCATCATCTCAGTGTTGGATGTTGGTGTCGCGCCAGTTTCTGTCAACGTTTCCACCAACGGATGGTACCCCCCATCAAACGATAGTTTTTTGGTTTCGTCAATGGTGCACATGGTGATTCCGCCCGTGGCAAGGGATTCGCCGAGAGAAATGGTATTCTCAATGTACCCATTGTAGCCAATCATGTACTGAACCGCGTCGATGAATTCCTGGTTGGTTCGCATATCGTAGAACAATCGCATCACATCTCCCGTGTGAAGGTACTGGGCGATCCCGCCCCACCCACCTCCACCACCACCACAACCTATCCCCACCGTCTCCGCGCACTCTGCAAATGACATGAGTGTTGTGATATGTCTGGATGATTGGGCGACCAACTCGGTGTAATTCACTGATTTCATATCAGCACACAATTCCGTCATTGCAGATACGTTGGTTTGCGAGTGAACCGCAAACTCCCTAAATGTTCGAATCACTTCATGTATGTGCGTAATGTTGTGGTAGTATCGGATACACGATTTCACATTTTGGTATATTTGGACGAAATACATTCCCACGGTGAACAGTAGGTACACCACTTTATCCCACGACACGGATCCCATATTGTAGAATACCTGCCCCACGGGGTGGCGAGAAATTATCCCCGATAAAATACTCGAGTAGGTGGATGCGTTTATCACAACCCCGCGCATGCGGAGGATTAAAAATGGGAAGATGAGAGAAATGATGGGGAGTAACAATGCCATCACTGGAGAAGCCATCACGTACAGGTTCACTGCCTGTAACACGGTTGGACTCTTATTCAGTTTTCGCAGCGGGGTGGGAGATACATAATGGTATTTATCAATGAATTCGTCGGTGCCGACCCCGTTTCCAATTTCGTGCCACAATTCGAGTAGTTTGGTTTGGAAGGATTCGCAGCGAATCTCTGGGCTGAACGTATGCTTGGTGTCGTTCATCCCCCCGATCAATTCCTGGGTTTCTTTGATATACAATGTATCCACCGAAAAATGGGTGTGCCATGTGCCGGCAACGCGTTTTGCGAATGGCGTGGTGGGTCGCAACAGCACATCGTATGTACCGCGCGTTTCGGTCGTATCATCCGTACCCAACTGTAGATCCACATCAATCGTCTCGGGCAGAGCGACGGATTTTCCATCGTTGTGAATGGGATGGACAAACACATTGTCGTTGGAGTACGGGGTTTCCGGAGGACTCATCATTTGTTGAAACGTTTCGTATACATTCGCCATTTGTCATAACCAATGGTTATAAAAAATGAATTTATTCGCATTTGTATTTGTACTGTAAACTGGTAATCATCACTAAATTCCTCCGCGGTGCTGGGCGACCGCTGCCTCTGTCAGTTCCTGAATTTGAGTGCTGTAATACTCCTCAATCATCTTCATGTTCTTTACGTCGCGGATAGTGGTGAGGTTCAGGCCCATCCCCTTCCTACCCCACCGACCACTGCGACCAATCCTGTGTAGGTAGGTACTGACATCGCTTGGGAAATCAAAGTTCACCACCGTGCTTACTTGCTGGATATCAATTCCACGCGCGGTCAAATCGGATGATATCAACACGCGGTACTTTCCACTAACAAACTGGTCAAAGTTCGACTTGCGTTCATCCGATTCCATCTTTCCGTGGACATATGTGACTGGGAATTCCTTCTTCTGTAGAGCAAAGTACAATTCCTCAACGGTCTCCAGTTTATTACAGTATATGATTGTCTGCGACAGAGTGAATAGTTCAAACAGATCAATCAGGATATCAAATTTTACAGTATCATTCTCGCACGCAACATAGTACTGTTTGATGCCCTCCAGGGTAAGTTGTTCGGCTTTCACGAGAATCTCGACCGGATTGCGCATAAACTTATTTGTGATGCTATTGAGTTCGGGTGGGAGAGTGGCACTGAAGAGACATACCTGGACATCCTTGTGGAGAAACTGAAGAATTCCATACACCTGTTCACTGAATCCCCTGTTAAACATCTCGTCCGCCTCGTCAACAATAACGCATTTGATGGTCTGACCGTCAATCCCGCTTCTCCTAAACATGTCGTGAATCTTTCCGGGGGTTCCAATTACCACATGGGGCTTGGTCCTGAGTTTATCCATCGCTTCCCTCGTACTGGAACCGCCGATATGGGTCTGGATATCAATGTCCTTCATGTATGTGGCAATAGAACCGTATACCTTTGCGGTCTGGTTCGCCAGTTCGTGGGTTGGAGACAGAACCAACACTTGATTGGTTCTGCTGGCTAGGTCTACCAGCGCCAGAGAACCGATTGAAAATGCACCAGTCTTACCGGTTCCAGATTGGGCTTGTGCGATGAGGTCATTTCCGTCAATCAGTGGACGAACTGCTTTCTGTTGAATAGGACTCGGTCTCTCGAATCCATTTGAGAAAATGCCACGAAGAACCGCTGGGGGAAGGTCCATATCGTCAAATGAATCGCACTCAACAACCTTGTATGGAGTGGGAGTGGGAGTGGGAGTGGGAGTGGGAGTGGGAGTGGGAGTGGGAGTGGGAGTGGTTGAACCAACTCCGGTGCTTGGGGTATTTGCTTGTTGTGAAAAGGATGCCATGTGTGATAACTATGAGTACAAACTCTTTAGATGTGTTTCGTCAAATCAATTTTTCATATGGTACATGTGTTGTATGTGGGTCGCAAACAAAATTCGATACTCTAAAACACTAAAATTCGTGTCGCGTCATTCAACATTCATTGTAAAATTGATTTCCCGAAAACCCATTTAGATAATTCACACACATACAGTACAATGATTGCTCGACACAAACCAGAGGCATTTCACACTACCGCCGCTATACATAGGGGAAAAACCGCACTTCCAGATACGGTAGTTGAAGTCATAAATGACATTGCGTCGCAAGTTATGTCGGCATCGTATCAGCGGACACCGAATTTTAACATGAAGTCGCGTGGTGGGGGTGGGGGTGGGGGTGGTGGTGGTGGTGGTGGTGGGGATAGACGCGACCGTGGTGGCGGGTCTAATGGGTTCACTCGTGGTGGTGGTGGTGGTGGTGGTGGTGGTGGTGGTGGTGGTGGTGGTGGTGGTGGTGGTGGTGGTGGTGGTGGTTTTAGAAATGGTGGTGGGGGTGGTAATTCACAAAGGGGAGGACGCAGGATACCGCCTCCTCCACCCGTACAGGACATCAGTGAAAAGGAGTGGGAAATCCTTCGAAATTTTGAATCCACCAAAATGCAACAGCGAGAGGGAATTGAACTGTCCATCACGAACATCACTGGTGCAATGAATAAGTTGACAAACGAAACATTCGACTCTATCCTCGCCACCGTCATAACGGAGATTAACGGGATCCGCGACAAATCGGATGACGCCACCGACGAGATGTCGCGAATTACGAATTCGATGTTTGAACTCGCCAGCAACAACAAGTTTTACAGCGGTCTGTATGCGCTATTCACTCACCGCATTCTATGTGAGTTTGACTCGATGAAACCAGTATTTCGCGGTAAATTCGATGATACGGCAAAGATAATCAGCGATATCCAGTGGTGCTCTCCCGACGACGATTACGATCAATTCTGCAAGAATAATAAGCAGAATGATAAAAGGCGTGCCCTATGTTCTTTCTATGCAAATTTACTTACCCACGACATTATCTGCGCGACCGACGTAGTGAATACAATCACCCTGTTTCAAACCGAACTGGCGACTGGGTTGACGGATAAATCGTGTAGAGGTAGAAATGAAGAAATCGCCGAGGCAATATTCATCCTGGTGGATGGCACAAAGGCGACGATCAGTGAAACCCCATCGTGGAGCGGGATTATCGGGGAGATTAAACAGATTGCAGAACTCACTACCAAAGGGTACCCAGGTATTACCAGCAAAATTATCTTTCGGTTTATGGATATAGTGGAAGCACTGTGAGCAGCACTGTGAGCAGCACTGTGAGCAGCACTGTGAGCAGCACTGTGAGCAGCACTGTGAGCAGCACTGTCGTGGAACGTTCGACCAAACAATATAAAATCTTCATGTGTGTACCAAACAACATACCATCACCACCACCACATGATCCTCGGTGTGCCATTCAGTGTATACTCCCCAGAATATATTTTTTTCAATATCACACATGGGTCTCGTACCGTCATCCAAAATTCCAGGTTTCGGTCCGCCGAACAGACATCGTTCCCCATCACATACTCAACGGAACATGTGATCATGAACGATCTCTCGGTGATTTTAGATTCCGATATAGATATTGAAGATAATCTCATACGTTTGGAAAATGATATCATCGAAGAGTTTGCGTCTATAGGACGAGTGCAGTATCGCACAATCATTTCGGTATGGGAAAAACATATCAAGGACGAAACGTATACAGATCAGGTATTGTTGACATGTAAAGGGCTGAAATTACACAATGACTCGTATACCCCTATATTCATCATCGTACCAATCACCTAATTCACACGACTCTTCAATTCATTCAATACATTGGCATTCATCTTATCCAATCGTTCCGCCATTATCTTCACCAAAGCATACGATAATCCACTCAAAAAAGTACACCCAACCAGCGTTTTCAACAATATACCTTGCGTCTTTTCTCTGTTATTACTCGCAACATATATTCCTCCAATAACCCCCGCCATTGTGGAAATTGTTATGCTCGCAATAGTGCCATTGTACGGGAGTTGGGCTGGTACATGAATTATATTTGATTTTCCCGCGACCACGGACATATATTTAATTTGCGGAACCACTACAGTCAGACACAAGAGAGTGTACAAAATTATCCGCCGATACAAACCATCTGGATTCGTATCCATAATCGAGTTCTTTCCAATATACAACCCCATCACAACTGTTGTGAACACGGTTACCGTCGCGACCGTGTACACCTTTGTCTGCATCGTTGAATCACTTATGGTCATGATCAACACAATCGCAAAGGTCGCTACCAGCATTATAATCTTTGTCATATCTTCCATCGTTCGTTCGGGAGTCTTTGCGTATGGTGATGGGGCCATTGTATCGCGTTATACGTATTGTAATAACGTGATATAAATAATTTACATGTATCCGGTTGGTACTCCATTCACTCAATCAATGGAATAGTTCCCAGTGGATATGTTATCATCGGTAAACAAATCGGCTGAAATATTGGCACTGGTCGTCTGCTGGGCCAGAGGCTTTGACGGATCGGGTGCGACGGTTCGCGATTCCATCTCATCGTTGGAGATGTTCTTTACATTGACGAGATTTCCATCCTCGGTAAGAGTCTGGGTGAGAAGATTGCCACTCTCCATCGCTTTTTTCTTATTATCTTCAATCGCCTGTGCCTTTGTCTCCCGGACTCTCGCCTCAAACTCGGTCTTGGCCTTATCCTCATTTGTCTTCTTATCCTTCATGAGTTGGTTCAACTCATCCTCCAAGTACTCAACCTTGCCTGTCTTGTACGCCTCTGGGTGGAACGGCATCCACATCCCCACAGATCCAACGTAAACGTCATGGGACGGATCGATCTCGCGCAACTTCTTGCACATCATCTCTGCCTCTTCCTGAGTCGCAAATACGCCCCTCACCTTCACCCCACGGGTACTGGTACGGAAACTGTTCTCTCGGTCAAACTGTTCGTTCAACTTATCCCCGAACCGCTCAATGTAGTTCTTGTAATCATCGCTGATTGCGGATGACGCGCGAATCTCCGCCTCCTCGCTCTCCACAAATTCCTTTAGGTCGCCCTGAACTCCCTCCACGTCCAACTTGTACTTGAAGGCGATGAAGTTTGTGAACTGGGTGAACTTCTCAAGGGACTTATTCATGTCCCAGGTATTAAGGAATTGTTGGAACAGGTACTCGTCCTTACTCTTTAGGATTCTCTCGGGGGAGATGAACGACAGACACGTAAACTTCTGTCCAGAGATGGCCGGGTCCTCGTCCAACAGATCGACATACTTTACGTTAGGAGAACCATCGGGGTTGGTTCTGCGCTCGCACGGAGTGGATGGGGTGGATGGGGTGGATGGGGTGGATGGGGTGGATTGTGTGTTCTGGGGCTTTGATAGAGACATGTACAATGTATACACTGGATTCTTTATATGGTGTTTGATGTGTAGAATGGCACACAACCACACACATCAACAACACATTCTAATAATATTTTTTGTGTACGTAGTGTATAAAAATGGGAGGCGTTACTGATATGTTTGATATGTCAGATCTTCTGGTTCGTGCCATCAAGTACATTGTTGAGGGTCTTGCGGTCGCCATTTGTTGCTTCCTCGTTGGATCCAACCGAAAGGGCGGGGGGTTCAGCGTTGAGGAGACGGCGATTGTTGCCCTCACCGCCGCTGCGGTATTTAGCATCCTCGATACATACATTCCGACGATGGGTGTCACTGCCAGGTCTGGTGCTGGGTTCGGTCTCGGTGCCAACCTGGTCGGATTCCCTGCTGGAGGCATGAGGTGAAGTGGATGAGGTGAAGTGGATGCAGTGATGTTCAGTGCAGTGGTTGAATAAGGTTGTTAACAGCATACTATGAAATGATTTACTGGTGTACATCATTTCAAATCAAACTGTGAAACAGTTTATAGATTTCTCGCCATATTGCACATATACCGATGCCGACCTTTCCAGACACATCCACCACCACCACCACCACCACCACCCAGTACGCCCCCGACCAGATTGCCGCACACAACACCGAATCCGACTGCTGGCTCCAGATACATGACAAAGTGTACGACGTGACAAAGTATTTGGACTCCCATCCGGGAGGAGCCGAGGTTATCCTAGATACCGCAGGCGGAAATGCCACGGATATGTTCGAGGATATTGGGCACTCCAATGACGCAAGGCGACAGTTGGCAAAGTTCCAAGTTGGTGTGGGAGAGGCGATGTTGGGGGAGGGGAAGAATGCGGTGGTGGCGGGGGTGGTGGCGGGATCAGGCAATCAGATGGTTGTCCTGGGCGTAGCCATCGTCGGTGTTCTCCTGGCCATCGCTGTCTGGGGATGGGGGGGATAGGGAGACTGGTGCGGCCGTCACGGCTGGCCCAACATTCACTCGGTGCGGTATTATGACATTGATTGGTTGGGGACACATCTGTATCAACGTTTTCTTTTCGCGCCACAATTTCCGTCCAGTGGACCACAGTTTGCGTTGTGTCGCCGAATACCGTTTCTTGATCTCGCGATACACCCCCGTTTCGCCCATGATTTTGGTTTTGGTGGCGGTCAGGGTTTTCATGGCCGCGTTAAGTTTGGATATTTTCTCGTACTGACGTTTCAGTTCCAGCGAAGCAGTTTTTTTGCGAGCCAATGTACTCGCTCCCGCGTATGCGGATTTTACTATGAGATAGGGTGCGAACACAGGGTCGTGGGATGCACCCGTGTCGTTGCACATGGGACATCTTGGTGATTGGCGGAACCAATTCACCGCACACTCGGTATGGAATGTATGCCCGCATTCGGGTAGTTTGTACGTGGCGAGGACTCCGTGGGTGGTGGGTTGGATCGTATCATGACAAATGGTGCATATATCGTTCTGGTCTGTCATGATATGGGGTTGTTAACAGTTGTTACATATACGCGGTGATATCTATCTACATTCATTTGTCACCATTACACACCACGCACCCAAACCCGTCGTCCAATCCACAACATCAACCATCCACCCACCCCCAACCACATATGCCCGATCGCATCGTTCCCGTGGTACACGGCCCATGCGAGGGCACGGCAGTGGGGCATTGGGGCGTATAATGGCGACATGATGAGTCCAGTCCATGTGACGGGCGTACACAGCCACGGATAAACATTGGCGGCGAGGTAGTGAAGAAATACACATCCCGTGTACGATGCGATCAATGCTTGGAATTCGGGAGGAATTGTAAATGTGTGTTGCGACGGGACGCGCATCTTTGGTAGGGGTAGAGTGGGCATTGTGGTACGTAATATATATTGACCGAAAATCTCTAAATTGTTTGGTGTGACCACACCATATAGATATATTGTACATACACATCATACACATGTCGTACTACCAGGCGTTGGATGCAAATATTGGGAAGTTCGCTCATATGGATCGGAATCCGTACACCCATGATAACGGGTTGCGACCAGTCTACAACGCAATCATGCGATTCATTACTGATTCGGTTGCTCCCGTATATGATGACACGGTAGTTTCCATTTCGGGGGTGTACAGTGATTGGTTCGCCAATGCCTCCGTGGTGAACCTCCCCTTTTGCGAATCTCCCTACGCACTGTCACCGTATGTCCCCCAACTCGCCTCCGCCGCCGCGCATTTTCCATACATTCCACTGATGATGTTGGGTGTGTTGTGGGGGGCACCCAGTGTGTTCAAGGCAAACGCGGATACAATTCGCACCGCAAAATCCATGCTCCTCATACAATTGGTCCTCCAATCGGCGACGTGTGTGGGCCATATAATCCCCAACCCCCGTACCCTACTCATCCAAGAAGTATCCATCCTCGCGACCATGTCGTACCTCATTTACGTACACCACGCTTTCACTGCCGGGATGAAGTACCGGTTCAGGACATCGCTCCTCATTTCCGGAGTCATGGTTGGGGGATTTCTCACAGTTGGGTTGATGCCTCTCATATCCATATCCGCCGTTTGTGTGGGAACCACGGTCGTGTTCATCCCCAATGCATTTGATAGGTTGACGCGACGGTCAGCGCGCCTTCTCATGGGACTAATGTGTTTCGCCATTGCGGAACTGCTAGTGGAAGAATCTCAATGTGCGAGACTCATGTCCGTATCCACCACTTTCCCGTGGCACGTCATGTTTGATATTCTCTTCTGGCAAGTCATTGCGTCCATCCCACCCATGATTCTTCTCAGTGATCCAGTGGATGGCTGGATCAAGTGATGGATGTGATGCACACACTACACACTGCACTCACCAATCTTTCAATCGTTTCTCGTGATACATGTCATTGAACTGGTCGTTTACAAATGTAAAACATTTGTATAAGAATGCGGTAAATAGTAGCGCCAATATCGGCCCACATAAAACTCCCGAAACCAACGATCCCACCATTAGTAAATATAATTCAGTGGTGGACACTGATGTTGCTCGCTCATGACTGAATTCAATGCCCATCACATATACGCTCGTAATATCATTTGGATGCGTTTCGTACATGGGTATGTCAGGAAGGTCATATTCACATGCGAATATCAATCGTAATTGGGTATTTTTATCACGTACATCATGATAAAATATATGTTGATCCGGTCCAATAGGTTGTGCCGACTGGGCGTATAATTCGTTTGTATAGTTCATTGGAATATAATCTCGAATATTTGTATCTATTCCGCATATATCAAATGGAGTGTATATATGAAAGAACGTATTGTCTACAAATGTCGTATCCATTGATATTTCATAAGGGGTATGGAACTTTATTTTCGCCGTCAGTTTATAATCGTGTATGAAATATACAACCGATGTATCGCCGACCATTTCTGTATCATTTATTTTCACATTGATTGGTATTCGTTGCAATTTTCGTTTTATTATGGGAACAGTTGTGTGATTGGTTAATCGCGAAACCCTTGACATGTTTACAAGCGATATTGTGGCACAATAATCAAGGATATGGGGCATCCCACTAACCATGCACTCAAATTTAGATAACTGCCCCATACCAGGTGATTCTTTTATAATATGATGTGATATATCCAAATCCATTTCGATTACACTCGGTGGTTGATATGAAATTAATTTCATATCAATAGTTTGCAATATATGTACATGCACAATTCTTATTTAGACAGCAGAGTTGGATTGGAAGTGCTTGGCAAGGGCGGTCTGTAGGTGGACCCCGGTTCCGGTGGTACCAACACTGACAACAACGGTTCCCTTCTCAACCCCAAGAAGAGTCCTAAGTTTCTCATCGGGGTAAATCTTGGTGCCCTCATTGGCATCGTTAAGTTTATTGGCCTTGACATAATCGCACACAAGGGATGTGACCGCACTGGAAGTCATCTTGGTTCCCTCGGGTTGCTTAATGAAAGCAGCAAGTTCGTTGGAAAGAGTTCTCTTCTCGGCGATTCCCTTTGGCTCCCTAGCAGCATTCTTTCTAGAATCCTTCTTCTTGAGAATCTTGGCATAGGCCTTCAACTCCTTACTAACAATCTTATCAATGGAACGCTCGTCGGCACGGATAGATGCCTGGAGAGCGTTGATCTGCTTCCACTTGTCGGCGATAGTGGCATTGTAGGAATTGATGAGATCCTGGGTGGTGGCGGTAGAAACCTCTGTATCGGTAGGCGCAGAGTCATTGGTAGTGGTAGTGGTAGTGGTAGTGGTAGTGGCAGGAGCGGTTGTATCAGCGGTGGCAGCAACCTTGGCTACGGGAGCGGCGGTGGCAGCAACCTTGGCTACGGGAGCGGCGGTGGCAGCAACCTTGGCTACGGGAGCAGCGGTGGCAGCAACCTTGGCTACGGGAGCAGCGGTGGCGGAATTCTTAGTAGTAGGAGCGGTGGTGGTCTTTGATTTCTTGGAAGGCATTGTACTATGTAATAGGGTGTCATATCTAAACCCTTTTTAGTGAAATTACCCCATACAATCATACACACACACATGGTGCATAATGTGTGTGTATGTGTGTGTGTGTGTATGTCGCCTACACGACTTAAAGGGATTGAGTTTTTATGCAAAATATTTACATGTACCCTACCGTACCCTACCGTACCCCGATGCGGTTCATCGATCACACCACCGAATAGTACAGTGCGGGCATTGTATCGGCGGCCGATGCGCTCACCAACGTCAACGCAGTCAACGCATACATCGCCCCCAACTTTCGCATCTCGTTGTCGTTGGAACTCAATAGCCGATGTAAAATGTGGAGCAAGCAAGTTTGTAAATCCTCGCGGGTTAAATCGCCCAAATCGCTCCTATATCGCGACAGTAAGGGCGTTCCATGGGACGGAATTATAGTCAGTTTCATCTCCATCGATAATTTTGCTCGCCAATCCCATATATCCCGCACATGTCTAATGTACCGAATCAATGTAGGGCGGTCCATTGTAGTGAACCATTCCAAAGATGTGTAGTTCCCCATCGCATCCATTTGCTGGCAATAGGTGATGATTCGGCTCCTAAATATGGTTGGAAACTCGGTGGATGTACTTGTTGCGCCATCAAATTCGGTATTCACCTCGTACCCCAACAGTTGGGTTATTCCAATCAACCGGATCATGTCATTCCACACGGATCGGTCTATTGTCTCGCGCGTGTACGGATTATTTACAATACGACCGCTCAAACGCGGTGGAGCCATTTTGTATAAATTTTCCAAAGAGCACAGTTCGAACCCATACACGCATCCCTGCTTGTCGGCGATTGACATAAAATCAAAGAACCCAATATCCGCGATATCTTCCATTGACACTGTATCGGTATCATTCGTACAAAGACTTCGGTTGAATACCGCGGGACCCTTCAACGAGATCAATGTCCTGACAATATATCTCCTACCCAATGCCTGCATTGATACAATGGTATGCGATAGACGAAGGTAATTGTATGCGCGATTCAACAACTGTTGCTTGTTTCCGCCCAGTGGTTGGTCGTGTTGTCGGAGGACACCCTTTAATTGTGCGATACTGAATTTCTCGGTTTCTAGGATTTTGTACTGGGACGCGGTTAGCGTGTGTAGATTTCCAGAGGTGCTTTTACTCTTGGTACAACACACAACCTCGCGTGAAATAGAATTCATATACTGAGAAGCGGATGATTTGTTTCTGTACAAGGAACTCCCCCCCTTCACAATACGCATTCTTCTATTTAAATGAACGGTTGGAGCGACGGGTGGCGGGTGTATCGTGCCACTCTCTGTTGTGGTAGGCGGTACTACGTTCATGGCGTTACATTGTATACGCGTTATATACTTAGATTGATATGGGGTGGGTGGGGTGGGGTGGGGTGGAGTGGGGTGGGGTGGGGTGGGGTGGGGTGGAGTTGTTAACTGATGGTATAGACATGTTTTTACTTTGTATAGAATCAGCCGAAATGACTAATGAAAAATTGATTACTGGATGCAGAGACGTTACAGTGCATACAGACACAATGGAACAAATCCCGAATGCTGAAATGGTCTCCGAGGGGAATCGAGAAAATATCAAGTCCAAACTCAAAATCTTATCACTGTTTTCGGGCTGTGGTGGGTTGGATTATGGATTTGAAACAAGTGATGAATTCTGTGTAGTTAAAGCGTATGATTTCAATAAAGATGCTGTTGAAAATTACAACTTTAATTTTGCAGGTAACAAGGCAGAACATTTCGATATAAATCAAATAAATACAAGCAATTTCGAGAACATAGATTTAATTATTGGAGGTCCACCGTGTCAAGATTTCAGTGTGGCAGGGAAAAAGCAATTGGGGGAGAGGTCTTCTATGACAACCAAATTCATAGAAATAATTTGCGATATAAAACCTAAATATTTTATAATGGAAAACGTACCAACGATTAAATCGGTAGGCAGGGATGTTTATTTGAGCATTGTATCGAAACTGAAGGAAACTGGATATGGTTTAACCGAAAATATAGTTAATATGTCGGATTATGGGGTCCCCTCGTTGAGAAAACGAATTGTTATCATGGGTGTATTGAATGAGTGCGACGATGCTTTCCAGGAATATTTTGTATCGCACAAAGATAAATGTACCAGTTTGGCAGAATATTTAACAAAGAATAACATCTCATTGGATACGCAACTCAATGATATTTACAGACACCCTTGCAACTATTCAAGAAGGGGCGTGTTCTCCTTTGATGAATTGTATCCTACCATACGGGGCTGCATGAGGAGAATGCCCCCCAAGTACAAATTTCACGAGGGCGATACATGCAAAGTACGGGATCAGGTATTGAATCCCACCATTGATATACTATCTAAAATACAAACTTTCCCCGATAGTTTCAAGTTCATCGAAAAAAGAAATAATCAATTATTAATAGGAAATTCCGTCCCTCCATTGATGTCGGTAAAACTAAGAAACATACTACTTAGTTACATAAATAGGTGAATCATCGTTCTTGCAATTTCAATCTTAGCATTTTGTTCTCCAATTCGAGATCATGGATTTTTTTCTGATAAGAACTACAAGTCTAATTTTTTATTGAAAAATTGATTCTGCCCGCATAGTTACGGTCGTAAGACACACAGCAATTACATACACTACAGCAAGATATGGGTGTTAGAAAGTTAATGAGGTTTATTGGGGATAAATGCACACAAGATGAGCCACGGAGTGGGTCGCAATCGATTCATTTCACAATGCTTCGGGGGAAAACGATAGTCGTGGATGCGAGTATATACATGTACAAATTCAAACAGGACGGAGTGTTTGCCGAACTATTCTATAGTTTTGTTTCTACAATGAAACATTATGGCATAACGCCGATATTCGTGTTTGATGGTAAACCATCGGGGAACAAAACCCAGACACTTAGTACACGAAGAGATGTCCGTGTATCCAGCACGACCCAGTATGATCGGTGTGTTGGAGAATTGACAGTTCTAAAGGACGAACTTGACATTGCAACCAATACTCCAGGGACGAGTAGTCTGGCGTTGCGGGATTTGAAACAGAGTATTGTGCGGATGACCCATAAAATTGGTCTGTTGCGAAAGGCCAGTGTCGTTTTGACAGGGGCCGATTTCGCAGTTGCGAGGAATATTTTGGACGCAATGGGAGTATTTCACACAACGCCTTCGTACGAGGCCGATCCATTGTGTGCGAAATTCGTCATAAGTGGCATGGCATATGCGTGTATGAGCGAAGATACCGATATGTTTGTATACGGATGTACCCGGGTCATTCGTTCGGTGAATGTAGTGGCACGCAAGTGCATGCTATACACAACGGGCGACATTATGCGTACATTGGGCGTTTCGTTGCGAGTGTTCCGCGCAATCACTTTCTTGGCAGGAAACGATTATGGACAAAATATGGGGGGATTTGACAAGGCATATAATGTATGGAAAGGAATGAAAGATGGAGATGCGTTTATTCACCACACAACAAAGGTGTTGGGGGAGACCGATGTATCCTATGTGGAGATGAATGATGAGTATGATATGTCAATGTGTGACGACGCTGTACAGGCGTATAGCAAGGAAAGACATTCCCTTAGATGTGAACGGTCGGTGGTACACAGCGTTATGCGAAATCATGGATTTATATATGTTTGCTAATGTGGATGTAGTGGCAATTATCTCATTATTTTTCTCTCACTCGCATCAATTCGATGTTCGGTACCAATGTGCGCGGTGAATCGCAGCATGTGATGTCGGTGAATCGCATCAACACACTATCTCCCGTTTTTTTTAACACGGTGGATAGGGTTGGGTCGGAGAATTTCGCCTCGTATATAGCGAATCTCTCTTTGTCGGTCGCCTCCTTACCCCTGGTTATACTCTTGGGGATGGATTTTACGTGCTTGGATATCAATCGTGCATCCGCCGATACATCGGATCGACTCTTTTTCGCAAATACCGTATAGTACTCGGGGTACGCCTTGTACGGGATGGCTGCCAGACAATGGGCCACGGATCCCCATGTGTGCTTATCGTGAGTTATATCGCACATCCATTCATCGGATAGCATGGCCCGCCACCCTACCTCTCCATAGAGAGAAATGTACGATACCAGTTTGGGAACAGACGAAGAACCCTCACTGACATGCAAAATATTTTCTCTCACCGAATCATTCGTCGCATCCAAATACGTCTCCGCATCCACGTACTCGCCCACCCCGAACCCCGGAATTTCATTTCCGACGGCGGTCGAACAAACGTACCGGGTGGATGATGTGTTGAACGGGGCGAGTGAATGGGCGGTGGTATCCAAATCAACCACTGGCGCGTTCGCGGTGGCGATGCATCGGATGGTCCACGGAAGAGTTTCCTGGGTGAACACGGTATTTCCCTTATATTTCACCAACCGACACGTGGAATCATCCATTGCGACGCATACGATGGGTGTGGGTGTGGGTGTGGGTGTGGGTGTGGGCGTGGTTGGGTGGGAAGCACCCCCCAAT
>Ga0307997_10000218_pt1 | contig 25507 bp, 28 predicted proteins | sample Davwhametageno36_FD_203165 | JGI IMG/M metagenome (GOLD analysis project Ga0307997, IMG submission 203165) | Marine microbial communities from Davis Island wharf, Antarctic Ocean - #36 | ecosystem: Environmental > Aquatic > Marine > Unclassified | place: Antarctic Ocean: Davis Island wharf... | reverse complement strand
TATCTTTGAATTAGTGGATAAGCGCAAAATTGCCATGCATGAAGTGCGCGAGATTGCCGAAGCTAACGGAATACCTTCTGGCGTTGTAAAAATGCGCCGCAGGTATTTAAATCAACTAAATGAGGAGGTGGAAGCATGACATTACAAACTCACAAAGATAACGGCCCAACCATAGTTGCACACGAAGAGCCGTGTTATGACTGCAACAATTCAGATTGCAGAGTAATTTTTTCACAGAATGACCTTTACTTTTTTGAGCGATCAACACGTTGTAACTTTGAATCATCACAGTTGCGCAGTGATATTGAGCAGGCGAAGTAGATGATCTGTGACTAAACATGAGGAGTAATCACCACGAAGCTACCCACGGGTAGTTTCTTAGTGTTTATTTTGAACACAACCACAATCCTGAGGAGGATATTATGAAAATTAATATGACTATTGAAATAAACCGCAATCAAGAAAATGCAATCGAATCCTTTTTAAGACAGTTCGAGCATACAGAAAAAGATATTTGCGTTGGCACATTTATTGAAGAATGTTGTTGGGCGGGTGGTCTTGAAGATATGCACTCTCGCGTCCAAAACTTTGCCAAAAGAGATATAGGGGATATGAGTTGGAGCTGTAAAATAGAGGAGGATACATTATGAGTGATTTAACTTTTAACCCACGACTGCCGGAACATTGCAACATGGATGACAGAGTTGCGGCTCAGTGCCTGATCAATGAGCTACTGGCCGCTGAATGCACCATCTCCATCAACGATGGCGAAGAGGACTGCCTTGAGAAATCAAGCAACCTAAACGCGATCCTTGAGGCTATGTCGAGTACTGGAGAGGATATCCTTACCCCTTTTGACAAAGATGGCAAAGACCTTGGTTGGTTTTATCTGATCTATGCCAACGGGTCTGAGGGTGACCCAATGATCCTGATAAGTGATCTTTCCGCTAACCCCTTTTGCGAGGAAATCTATAACAAGGTTAACGCTCAACTGGAGGTGGTGTGATGGACAAGCATTATGTACGTATTCTTAAAGATGACATATTGAGTGATATCGGCCATTGGGAGCTTAATATTCGAGACTACCATTACCCTTCAGAGTTCCATGCCCATATAAGTATTCTTTCAAGGCAAAAAGGTCTTAGTCGTTGGCTAGAGACGCATGCCTATGCAGACTGGGCGGATGAAGCGATGCGTCAAATCTTCCACGAGTGGCACCAAGGGGCTTGTTGGGATGATCGAGATAGATCTAGGGAGGCGGCGTGATGGGCGGGAGAGTAGCAGGATCAAAAAGCTTCACAGGGAAGAACCCCGAACTCGATGACATCATGATCGAGCATAAACTGGATGCTAAGTCAGTAGCTGAGATGCTTCAGGTATCGCAATACACTGTGCAGAATTGGCGCAGATCGCCAGACTCTGCTTACTCAGCAACGATAAGTAAAGCAAACATAGAGCTATTGAAAATCAAGGTATCAAACAGCCCCTTCCGGTAACTCGGTTGGGGCTTTTTTTTTGCATAAAATTATAGCTTTTTAGACAGCCATTCCTGAGATTTCACTTCAATAGCATGCTCAAAACGAGTGACGCTCGCGCCTGTTTTAACTTTCCCGCAAGCTGTCATGCCATTCTGATCAGCTAGCTCTTTGTACTCTGAAACTGACAACAAATGTTTTTCTTCTGCGAAAGGCACCTGCCCTAGCCTCCCCTTCATTGTCGATAAGATCACACCATCTTCAAAATTATTATCATATGTCCAACCGCTGTACTGCGCATACGTGTACGACTGGCCATGCACAAAATATTCATGCTCACCTCTAAATTCTACCTTGTGCGGGATTTTACTTCCCATTATTTTTTCCTTTTTTCATAAGTTTACGGTGTTTTTGACGGCGTTCTGCATCTCGGACAAGCAAGCCCGCACCTGTTAACGCACAGATAAGCGCCCCGATCACGATCAGCCCAAATAAAAAATCTATCATCTATGATTACCTCAGTTGTTTAAGTCTTTTCACGCTGTAGTTTGCAACTAACTCCACATCGTCAGCGTCTCTTCGATTTGCGCCTGTTCTGCCTCCAATGGATATGTAATCCGGCTCTTCGGCAAAGTCGATATAGCGCATGCAGTCTTGGTATTTGATTAAGAATAAGCTCGGCACCTTGACCTGCGCTGTGAGCAACTGCGCCGCAGATCGCTTCATTACCGAAACATGTATAGTGGAATATGTATTTAAAAGTACATTCCTGCATCTCACCTCACACAATCCGACAATCTTTCTAGACCGGATCATTGCAAAATCCAGTCGGTAACTGATCGGTAACTTTAAGTAATCGCATCGCCAAACCTCGGATGCTTCGGTGATTACTGCACCCTCGCGACTCAGGTCTGCGTCTGTCTCGTAAAGCGGTCTACCCATTTGTCTTAGCCTTCCTGTCTTTGGCCCATAGCGATCTCACGCCGTTGACCACAAACTGCTTAAAATGAGCTGGCATGGCATCCTCAGGGATTGAGTCGATAGCCTCCTTGCGCTCTTCTTTTGTCTTGAGATTTAAAATGTTTCGGGGCAGGTAATACATCAGCGTGGCGTTCGCCATCAAGTGAAAGTCTGCATGCATGCTCCCCCTTATGTATTCTTGGCACTGGGGGTAGTATGTTTTTTCCGCCGCAATTTTTATCTGCGCGTTAAAAGCATCTGGCTTCACAGAGTCAGCAGCTCACGCATCAGCATGATGCCTTCCTCAAGCTCCACGGTTGCCGTTCCGTTCTGGGATGTGTCAGACATAATGTCCTCAAGTCGAAACACAAACTTAATGCGCTGACGATCAAATTTATAGATCAAAACAGGGATATGGCTCTCGCCTGCGGAAGTCAGTGTTTGTTGCCACCAACTGTCTTTATGCCAGCTACCGTGCGCATAGCGTTTAGCTTCAATCATGAGATTGTTAAACTCGATGTCAGCCTTGCCTGCTATTTGATACTGATCCAGATTTCTTTTGAGATGATCAGCGCATGATCCAAACTCATCCTGAAACATCTTGATAAGATCCCGCTCGAAGGCGTGTCCTTTTGCTCTGCCGTTAATCATTTTCGCGGATCATCCCCGATAGAAAATCGGGTGTACCAAATCGACTTCATCTTGTCTTGAGTCGATGAATTTCCGATTTTGTTGCCATTGCGCCACTGGTATTTGAAGGATGTTATCTCAGCCCAGTCTTTTACCCGCTGAAGCCCATATTGCTGCACCATAACGTCTATGCATTCGATCCCGCCATCTGGGGCGTAGTGCGTTGGCGTGAAGACATTCTCTTCTATGCTAGATACATCATCCCACGCCTCAAGGCCGGTCTTTTCTGCTTTTGCTTCTATAGCCGGATGCGCTATCTGTAATGCTCTCCACATTTCAGTCGGGACTCCACCCGACAAGTCTGGCTGTCCATTCTCGCAGGTCTTCTTCTGATCCGTATCGTTCGATAAATCGGGCTTTGCTTGGGTGTCGAGATGTATATTGTGCATTGTCTTCTCCTGCTCTGTGATGAAAAAAACACAGAGGTATAGTTAGTAAGTGCGCGTTCGGTGCAGTCTTACCTGCGATGTGATGAATCTCAGCAGGCGTGGTAACCGACATAGTTTTTTTGCAAACACAGCAACCGATTTCGCGGATGGTGGCCATCCATCGCCGCTCCTCTGCATTTGCGGATCGGCCCTTCATTCCATCTCAGAATGTAAATAGTCAACCGAAACATCAAAGTATGTGCCAATGGATTTCATCGTCTTGTAATTCGAAGACTTTGTGTGTCCATTTAGAATCCGGTGAATAGTCGGTTGGGGAACTCCGGTTTCACGGCTCAAATCACTTTGATTAATGTCTTTTTCGTGCATCAAATTTCTTAATATTTCGTGCTTCATAATATCTCTCAAGAGTTATAGATTCGTTTATCAAATCGAGTCGTGGCCATATTGCTTTGCCACAATTTAAATTCCATTTCTGCTGCGACCATGTTGCTTTTTGCCGCCGCAAGTTTGCCCTTCGCTTTTCCGCGAGCCAGTCGGACATCAAAGACCTGCGGGCTTTCGTCTGCCGCTCGAATCTGCGCGGCATTGGTCTTGCATCCTGCGGCGAGTTCAGCCTGAATCATCACTTGCGCAATGATTTTCTTTTCTTCCGCATCGGCAACGGCAAGCTCGTATTCGGCAGTCTCGATGCCCTGCCCCGCCATCCGCACGTTATGTGCAAAATTTTCTTGATCTTCCATTTTTAATCCTTTGAGTAATTGATATATTGTTTGGGTTTCGAGCCGCGTCTCTCTTTAAATTGCATAGAATCCACATCAAATTCAAACCCGATCTTTCCTTCATACTGTCCGTTACGATTCTTTAAAACCTCAAGGTAACTGTCCCACTGCCGTGCATATTTTTCGTCAAGCTCTTCGCACAACATCTTTGCTTGAGCCACAGCTTCAATCTTTTTCTTATTCTTGAAAATCATAATTACGCCATCTGCGAGATCTGTAACTGAGCCAGAACCCTTGATGTCATACTTATTCGGCGCGGTGTACTCGCTCTCACCTTTTCTCACGTGAGTGACGAGAAAAATCGTGACGGGAAATGACATTTTGAAATTGACGAGCATCTCAATAAACTTTTGCTGACCCTCGTAATCATCCTGCCGAACCATATTCGTGAGAGAATCAATGACGAACATATTGATACCGTACCTGCGGTATGCGTACTCGAAGCAATCCATGAGATCTTTGGGCTTCGGCGTTAGCTTGTCCACGAACAGCCAAAGATTTGGGGCCAGCCAATTGAGCAAGGCTTTGCGATAGAGTTTTGGCGGTGAGACCACGCCCCCCGCTTGACGCATCATTCGCCCTAAGGTTGCGCGAGCAGGCATCTCCATACTTGCGATCAGAACTTTTTGGCCCTGCTCTACTGCGTTTAGCGCCAACTGTCCGAGCAACAGCGACTTGCCGTGGCCGTTAATGCCGCCCATGAGGTAAAGCTCTGAAGGACGGAAGCGAATATCTTCTTCGTCGAGCTTGGCCCATCCAGAACCGAACCCAGCAGTGTCCTCTTCCATGCTGAAAAACTGGTCTAGGTCTTCTTCAAATTCCATAACGCTTCGGAGTGTTGTCGGATCTTTCCAGACAGCTTCCTCATAGCACATTGAGAGAATGGCACGGGCTTTTTCATAATGAGGACTCATACCAATGCCCCCTTCAAAATATCATTAATGTCTTTGTTCGGAAGATTGATGCGGACGCATCGCTCGCCTAGCCGAGTCATTATTTCTGCGGCGGCAAGCTCACCCTGCTCGTCCATGTCGGTAGCTATCAAGATGCGCTCAAAGCGACTGAGATTATCGTATTCGTTCTCAATCCACTTGGTCTGCTTTGCTCCCTTGCCCCCACCAAATGGAACGCTCAGAGCGGGGTATCCCAGCTCACTGCATGCAATCGCATCCCATTCGCCTTCGACGAGCCAGACCTCTCTCGCGTTGTCGGGCATGCAATGCCACCCATACAAAATAGGCTTCAGGTCTTTCTGAGTTGCCGGATTGCCGTCATGGTTGATCGGCTTCGTTTTTAAAAACACTAGCTCACCGGAGGCATCGTAGTACGGAAACACCACATCTGAACCACGGTGTGACGTAGTCTCATAGATCTTCCACTTGAAGCAAATCTCGCCAACGTCTCTAAATCCACGACCTTCCATGTAGCCGTGCAGCAATTGCGAGCTACTCTGCTCTGGCAGATTGGGAAGTTGGAAGGTCTTTTTTTCTACCGCGCTAAACTTTTTGGACTGTACGTTATCGCGTACATTAAATCGCTTCTTTGACCAATCCATCGCTTCGACAAGCGTTAGCCCCATCGCATGCTGTATGAGATCGAGCATGTCCCCGCCCTCTCCTGTGGCAAAGTCCATATATTTGCCTGCTTGTTCGCCGTGCAGGTAGACCGACATTGATCGGCCCTTCTCGCCTGAGATCGACCCAACCTTGTAACAGCCGCTTTCAATTTTGCCATCAGGAAATAGCTCTTGGCAGATGCCGCTCGCGTGATCACCGAGCTGTCGAGATAGCTCTCGAATGTCGATCACTTCACTGCACCCATAAGATCATCATGCCGAGTGTCATTCTTGAACTGCCCTAACACCTCCCAAGTGACATCCCCAATTTTCTGCCAGTCTCGGCTAATCGCGAAAGATACGACTGCCCCAACATCAAACCCTGCGCCTGCGATCAGCTCAAAGTCTTTGGTCTGTCTAGTCAGCATCGAAGCCGTTGGTCTTCGGCCAGAGTTTTTAAGGATCTTGTGTTCCCACCACTCCTGCCAAACCGCTTGACGAATATATTCTGGGGAAGCCGCGAATAGCTCTTTCTTCCATGATTGTTTTTCTTTCCTATTGTTATTCTTACTTATAGTATTTATTTGATCTGGAAAACTGGGATCTGAAATACTGGGATCTGGAATACTGGGATCTGGAATACTGGGATCTGGAAAATCCCGATCTAGTGAGACGCTGTCAAAGACATCCCAATCCCAATTTGCTGTTGCGGCCCGCTGATTTGGTCGGGCAATGTATCCAGCGGTCACAAGCTCCCTAGTGATGCGCGTTATCTTGCTGTCTCCGACACCAAATACCTTCTGAAGCTGTCGATTTGTGACTTGCCAATCTTCTTTATGTGAAAGCAAGTAGGCAAGAACACCCAGAGCTTCAGGTGAAATGCCGTCACTTCGCGCCTCCGAAGCCTTATTTGTGCCGCGCAGGAGCGAATTTGGGATTGTTGTAAAACTTTCGTGGGGGTAAGATGCGCGTCTGAAAATCATTTAGCTTCCTTGTGATCTAATCTGTGTGAGTTAATTGAATGTATTGGTGTATTATCTATGCATTCGAACATGAAATCAAGAAATAATTGCATAACAGATGTTTTGCAGGCCTAACGAAAAGAACACATTTGCATAAGTGCAGTAGAAAGAGGTACACTCCCGTAATTAAGACCTACCCATCAGAACAAGGAGCGAACAATGGTTGAGCATGATTTAGACGAAAAAATTACGAAACAGCAGCGATCCCTTATCATCAACGCTGAACTTGAGTCAGCGGGAATCCCGACATGGGGGCGAGCGAGCAGACTGGCAAGCGATCTAGGCGTTTCACCTGCAACAGCCTCAGGCTGGCTTACGGGTTGCCTGCCACGCGATTGCGTAGCGCTTCTCAGATTCTGTAATTTGTACGGCATTGATAGTAATTTGTGGGTCAACGGAGTAAGCAGCGGAGATACACTCTCGACCGACAAAATTGCACGGCTGTGTAAGATTTTAAAAGATTACGAGATTCAGAAGGATACAATCTTGTCGCCTGACAACTTTGCAAAACTGATGGTCATGCTTTATCAAGAAGAAGATAAGACTGAGTTTCTTTTAGAAAATGTCGGGATGTTTCTCGTCGAGTAACTGCAAGTCAACCGCACCACTTTTGTTCGCTGGATCTTTCTAGCAGACAAGCACATCTATTAATAACTTTTTTTTGGCCTTCTTAAAAAAACATTGCCACAAATTGCAGATAGTGATGGACAGCTTCTTTTTTGTGTGAAATTATAGATTTCTGAATTGAATTTATGCAAATGCATGAGTTCATCCGGTGACGTAAAATTTTTTAGGTCAAACGCGGAGAAATAATACATGAGCGATACCACAGTGCCGATCCCTTTCGGATCCCCCTTAGTCAAAAATCTCGGACATGCAAATCAGCATCGTAACAAGCATGACTGGTCTGGAAAAATGACGTTCGGAGCCGAAAAAGACTTAGTAACTCACCTTAAAAACATACGTTTTGGATACTTCAAACCGAAGTGGCGGGAACATTTTTACTTGAAGACTCCTGCTATGCAGGAATTTGCAGCGTTAACCCTTCGGCTCGGAGTTCAGGGCTGGCATCAGCGCAGGTGCTTAAAGCTTTGGGCGACATTACCTAGCCGGAACGGCGTAAAGACGTTATTTCAAGATGGGATTGACAGAAAAAAATTCAGTGTTCCGGTCGCTCCAAAGCTGGACTCTTCAAATCAGGAATGGATGGAGCTGCTTGAGAGCTTTCAAAGCTGGGCGTTCGAAAATGGTCACTCACGATTAGATTTAGTTGCAATGCAGAAAAACGAAGATGCCCTCGCCGTAGCTGCTTTAAAAAAGGCAAACATACAAAACAAGAAAAATGTTAGCCCGCTTTTTAAATCCACTTAATTACATAGAATTACTACTTATGCATTGTAATTACCTCTTTAGATTGTTAAGATATCGTCTTAGCAAACTGAAGAGACGATTACATGGAAGCGCTGACGAAAGCACATATCTGGAATACCCTTTCAAAAATTGATGTAGCCCCCCTCTGCACCGAAACAGAACATCTAAGCGATCAAATCCTAAAATATCTCCCGTGGATGCAGGCTCACGAATTAATGATGGGTGTCTTTCCCGAATATTCGTGGGAATTTAGTGAAGACCAAGCTGGTCGAGAAGTGCATTACTTCGACGATGGTAGTGCTGAAGTCAGATGTCGGATGACCATCGGCACTCACACTGTGATCACCTACCTGCCCGTTCATCGATCTGGCATTGCTATCAAAGCTCCGACAGCGATGGACATAAACACAGCCAAGCAAAGGGCTAGAGTAAAAGCCTTAGGAGAATTTGGTCTAGGCTATACGATGTGGCTCAAAAAGCCTGATCCTGTCTTTGCCGTTCCCACCGAGATGCCTGAAGTCACTGAAGCACAGATGATAGAAGATCTGTGGCTGACAACGAAAATATTGGAAGCCACAAATAAATCAGCGGGACAAAAAATCTTTAAGCGCTTTACGGATGGATTGCGAAATCGCGGATGGGAAGACCAGAACACCACGCGCTGGGAAGAGGTCTGCCAAGCAAAAGGCTGGAGGGCCGAGAAGTGAGCCTCGCTATTCAGGGATCACCTGAGTGGCATTTAGCGCGAGCCGGTTTGATCAAAGCATCGGTTTGCGCTGCCCTCGAAGGCAAGCATCCTTACATGAAGCCTTCTGACTTGGTTCGCCAAGAAGTCAGGGCGTTGTCGGGCGCGGAGAGCGAATTCACGATGGTTCCGGCGGTGGCTCATGGCCAGATGATGGAAGACCATGCCCGTATCTTTTTAGAAAAGCTCCAAGATTATACGGTTGAGGAAACGGGTCTTGTCATTCACCCCAAGTATGATTTTTTAGCGGCCTCGCCAGACGGGTTGATCGGTTTAGAGGGCTGTATTGAAATTAAATGCCCGTACCCAAAATACACCAAAGAACCTTACTCCATCTTCAGCCCCAAGCGCTCGATGTATCTGATGCAAGTCCACATGCAAATGGAATGTTTGGATGTCGATTATTGCGATTTTATTTGTTTCTTAGCCGACTCCCCCACTGCCGATCCTCAGTACACCCTTGAGCGCATTGAGCGTAATGAGGGCTTTTTAATGGAGCAGTTATCGCGCAAATATTTGCCACAGCCGGACAAGGGAACGATCTCTCGGCTGGATCTTTATCACGCTTGGTATCGACATATTCAATCTCAGTATGAGCATGAAGATACACGCATGCTGTACACCGATCCTATCGTTAAGAATGATTTCGAGACGGTTAAGACAGACGAAGATTTAAATCAGTTGAGCAAGGTACATGCCCGAATAGCTGATATCAAAAGCCGTGTCAGTGACGAGCTAGCAAGCTTAAAAGAGCTATCAGAAATGTCAGATACATTAAAAAAGACTATCGGATCAAAGTATTCAGCAAGCGTGAGCAACGGCCTGACGCTCGTAAAAATTACCAAGAAAACGCCTCCTATCGATTTCAAGCTAGCGTTTGAATTTCTAGGTGGTGAAGAGGCAATGCTAGAAAAAGACGAGCAGCTTGAGAATTTCAGGCGTACCAATGGCTCAACACAAATATCAATTACGCACGGAGAACACTGATGCAACAAACACAAACTTTTGAAGTACAGGCTGGAAATGGCCGACTCTATAAATTAGCCCCTGAAAAGAAGCAAATGGAGCTGGCGCGTCTGGCTACTTTGCGAGAAAAAGGGCAAGCATGGGCAACCGATGACAAAGCGCATGACTATGATGGTTTTTTACAAATCGGCCAGAACCTTATTGACTGGCTCCAAGAAGGCCTGAACCAGTCCGGTGCCGAAACTATGCGCATGAACTGGAAAGGGCATGCCGAAAAGACATCAACGGGCGCACCCTGCCTGCATATTAAAGGCGCATGGTTAGGCAACAATATGCCCGACCTAAAAGCTTTTACTGACTCCGGTGCCAAACCTTCTGCACCACAGAGGGCTAATGCGCCAACTGGGCAGGCACCTGTTGCCGATTTGCCAGATGACGATATCCCGTTTTAGGAGACCGCAATGCCATTACGAATCACACGTTCTGTGGATAGCATCCTATATGGTGGTGAGAACCTTGACCCTGCAAATCTTGAGGGGAGCTTCGAGCATCGCCTTTGGGTTCGAAAGGTTAAGGATTATCGGGGTCATCAAACTGCGGTCGTAAATGTGACTTCAAAAGACGGGGTCGTAGAACATTTAATGACTGCGGGAGATGGAGGCATCTGGCTCAAAGATGATGTCAATGTCTCGATGGTGGGCGTTCAAAAGTGGCACCTAAAAACCAAGAAGTTCTGCGAGGCCTGCGGGCGCGGTGATCTAGTTCCCGAACAGATGATCCCGCAAGCGATGCTCTCGGTCAATGCCCCGAAAAAATATAATCTCACGCGGCATGACGCGCAGAAAAGACGATGATTTTCCCCTAAGGGGGGCGGTTCATGAACCCGCCCGTTAGCTGGCTTGGCTCACCAGTCCCCTGAAACGAGCCGCTACTTACAAGGAAATGCTATGTCTGAACGAGTCAAACAGCTTATTGAAAATGATCCCCAGCTCGGAATCCCGTGGAGCCGTTCGCTGTGTACCCGCAGTGGTATGCGGGTGTGCTTGATAAAAGAGATGGGGAAGCATGCTGACTACCCCGTCATCGCCATGATAGATCTGGGAAATGAAGCCGCTACCGAAATGTTTACGGACGAAGGCCATTATATGCTCGAAGGTGAGCATGGCTATGATTTAGTCTGCATTTAGCTCAATCCCTCGCCTGCAAAAAAGAATATCGCGCCAAAGATTTGATAAATAGAAGTGCATACGATATATTAAATGCGCTTCTACGCTTTAAAGTCCACTTAAATGGAGAAGATTATGACTTTTGAAGAAGCAGCAAAACGATACTTAAACGCACCTACAAAGAAGTTTGGTAACGCAAAGTCGGAGACGGTGCGCCACTGCGTCATGTGGATGGCCGATGATAAACCGAAAGGTCTGTTAGATAAAAAGACAAAAAAGGTGTATGCCTATTCTCCGAAGTACCACAGTAAACGACCGGAGTTAAGCATTGTTTGGGATGAAACGTCTGGACGTTTTAAGGGCAGGCAAATGTCCTCGATCAATTCTCTCGATGCGTTTGATATGACCGAATCGGTGAGGAATGATAAGGGTCTTGGGCCTTGTGGCATCAATAACTACACGAAGGTTTTGAGGGCGCTATGTAATTTTTCGCGCAAGAGGCTGAGTGTAAAGTTTGATGACTTCCCTGAGTTTGAGGAGATGGAGGAAGAGGTAAAGCGTGAGGAATGGCTCGAATTGGAAGATGCGGCAAAGTTAATCCGCTGGCTTGATCCTCTTCGTGCCTCGATGATGAGAATGGCGTTAGCCACCGGATTAAGAAATTCTAATGTTCGGATGATGCTCTGGGAATGGATATCTCCTGATCAAAAGGAGATTAATATTCCTTCTAGACATATGAAAGGCGGCGAAGCCCATAATATTCAGGTAAATCCTCAGGCGAGGAAAGTGCTACAAATGCAGCTAAAGGTGCGGGAACAATTGCTAAAAACATACCCTGACCTAAAAACTCATCTGTATCGAGACGGTACTAATCCGGCTCGGCCAGCACTGGATTACGTCTTTATTCAAGGCGGCGAGTCGAAGTGGTCTACGATGCTGGGGCGGAATCATCGCCATCAGTCACTGGGCAACCCGTTTTGTAGAAGCTCTATGACCAATCCGACATGGAAAAAGGCCGTAAGGCTGGCTGGATTACCTCCTTGGGTGCGTTTTCACTCGCTTAGGCATACGTTTGCGACATGGCATGTGCAAAATGGAAGCACTGAGTCAGAAATTATGGTTCAGGGAGGGTGGTCAACTCCAGCCTCGGTTGCGCGTTACGCTCACCAAAACAAGGCTCACAAGAAGAAGGTGTCGAGAAGACTAGATGAGATGCATGCGCAGTTATAGTTCAGCTGCAAAACTGCGTAAGAAAGGGCTTCCCCAAGTGCGAAAAGGGGGTAGTCCAACCTTAAATTTACGATTCGAAAACACAGTAAAACAGTAGGCGGCCCCAACCCAGATAAGGTTGAGGTACCACCTAACCCCCATAACCCATTGATTAATAGGAGGATTTGTGTAAATGGAGCGGGAAACGAGGTTCGAACTCGCGACCCCAACCTTGGCAAGGTTGCTCAGGACATTGCTATATAAATCAATGACTTAACACACTTTAAAGCGTAGTAATTTAATCCGTGTACCACAACCTTAAATGGTTAATTAGAGTATTATCATGCAGTAAATACATGAACGGGATAGCTAGATAGCATTTTTACTAGCTATCCCGTACTTGTATAATATTCCCTCTTACGTAGTACCCCACTTAACTTTCTTTAGGACTTTTCTCAATGGTCGTTGTATGTCTGTGCGTTCTTTTCGGTTTAACTATGATCGCGAAGGATGATCTTATTTAGCTCTCCTCAGTTTCTTAGAGATGCTACGGAGTCTATTGCTTTGATAGCTCCGTAGCTTTTCTGAAGGCCTTATTGTAGTGGTCAACCAGCTTGTTCTCTTTATCGAGCAATGACTGTATTTTCATTGTACGATCATCGGCGTTAGTATTGAATCGCTCTTCTATCTTTCGTTGTTTAGCATATCCCCTCATTTGCTTCTCAACCAGCTTATGCATTCCCATGACTTGCCCGTAATGCTTATAGTCCTGACGTAATCGCGTTAACTCATCGGTATCAAGATCCTCTTGAGCCGTCTTGAATCTTGCGTTGACCTGCCTTATGAACGTGAAATTATCATACCATTCAAATCTATCCTCGTAATCTGAAGTTTCCTTTACGAATGTGCCAACAACAGGAATAGACCTTGCGGTGATTTCATCGGCATTGCCGCTAGCAACCTTGCCAACCAGATCACCCAGCTTCACTACATCACGCCCCAAACCACCCGCAAGATAGTCAAAAATATACTTGATCTTGTCTGGGTTAAATGAGGTGTTGAAACCCATAACGCTGCCCTCCCGATACATATCTCCTCCTGTAGCGTCATTTAAAAACTCGGTAGCGTTCTTGTAAACGTCTGGCGTTGATTTGCGGCCCGTATGAGACCTAGCCTTCGGAATGAACAGCGGGTTTTGTTTCTGATATATGTCGCTGCCAAAGAAGTTTTTATTAGCCATTAGATCTAGATGAACTTCTAAAATGTCAGGATAGTAGCCTCTAAGGTTCTCCTCAACTGAATCACCTTTCGAGTGGGTAATGGGAACAAAGTTAAGAAAAAAGTTATCAACTAGGGCCATTGCCGCATCAGGGGTACTTGTCACGCCAGACTGCATTTCAGCGCCCAAACGACCTATGTTGGTAAAGAAGTTATATCCATAGGACAGAGGGATAGCCGCCCCCTCGGTAGAGTTAAGCATAATGAGCTGAACACGGTTCTTTGAATGCTCAGGGATGTCTTGATATTTTAGTTCCCCATCATCATCCTCTTCAGAATTCCACTGGTTAATGAGTGAGAATGCATAGCCCATTGCAACTAACCCCGTGGCGGCGGCTCTTGCCTTTGTGAACCGTTGCTTTTTAGACTCTTTTGTCCCATCTGGATTTTCGGTTACCCTCTCTTGAGCGGCCATAGCCTGAGCGATATTGACGTTACCCTGAACTGCTGCGTTAAAGAAAAGATATAGCGCATTTATTGTAGCGGTAGACTCACCCTTACGGTTAAAGTTAACCGTTACGTCTTTGGCTAGGGTCGCTGCCGTAGCCCTATCAACGCCAGATCTGCGAGATGCGACATAGATCGACAATCGAACAGCGTTCTCCATGGTTGTGTTAAAGTCTTCAACAAATTTTCCGACAGATTTGATAGCCTCCCTTGATGGACTCTTGTTGAGCTTATTTATAATTATCCTTAACTGCTCTCCCTGATCCTTCATTAAGATCAGGCCTGTAGCCGCGCCGTCCTCATGGAACTCAGCCGCATATCTATCCAACTCGTTGCCTTCCCTTGCTGGTTTGTCCCTGTAAAACCTGTACAAAGCCTGCATGGACGGGAAGTATTCTTTGGTCATTTCTTTAACCACGCCTTTCCCGTTAAGCCGACCACCTAGCTTGTCACTCTCAGACAAGGCAAACATCAGAGCAGTCTGCACATCTCGGATCGGGTTAACTAATCCCCAAGACGGGTTGTAGTTAATCAGCATGTTGCGGCGAAAGGTTTGGAATCGGGTGAGGCCTGAAAAAACGGCTTCGACTGTCTTATTGGCCTTATCTAATCCATCCACAGCCATATTTTGCAGCGATGCATTTAGCGTGTCACTCTTGAACTCAATAAAGAATGTCTGGCCACCCCTCTTAACCTCTATATACTTTCGGTCACCATTGGCCCTTGTATCTTTTGACATTTGCTTCATGTCTTGCATGGTCAATGGGTCGCTTTCCATCATTGGGCGATACTTGTTATTGTATATATTGTAGGACTGGCTATCACCTAGATCACTAAGCAGTGTTAGTAAGGTTTGGGATGCTTCATTTTTTCTCGCCCGAATTATTTTTTTCTGAACATCCTCAAAAGCATTCAGCAACGGGTTGGCAGGCAGTGTCTTTCTACCCTTTGCCTTCATGCTTTCGCTGCCGACTATAGAGAACCCTTTGGTTCCTGTTCCTTTCTTAAACTTATCTGGATCAGAGGCATCGTAGAAACCTTTTAAGGGGACGTAAAACTTGTACCTCACCAACCAGTCTTCCATGGATGCCTCATCGAGAAGACCGTACTCGACCATGAGGTTTCTTTGATAGTCCATCATCTCGTAGACTTTTCCTGCAATGGCTTCCATGTCTTCTGCCATGCCGTCCCTTTCAGCAAAGCTTAGGATTGACTGAGATTGCTCGCTTGTCATGCCCGAACCGGTTCCCTCAAACGGTAAGGGTAGCGTTCTGTAATCCTCAAGCTTTTTCTTTTGGGTGGCGAGAGCAACAGTATGATCAATACCAACATCATCCAAGAGCCGATTAATCTCCCGCTCGGTAGTAGCGATATTCTTCTCGCGCTGTGCCTTCACTCGCTCTGCAATTGCCTCATTTCTTTCTGGGGCATGCTTGGCTAACAGATACAAGCCAACGGCCTCAACATCTACTCCAGTCTTAGCAATCATGTCTCCAATAGGATCTACGAAGTTTTCATTGAACGCTTTTAGATCTTCCTGCACCTTACCGTGCATTAGGTTTTCTTGATCGCGTGGAGAGATAGGTGCGGGAAGACGGCCATATTCTAGGTATTCTGCCGCCTGCCGCTCAAAGTCTTCCATGGGCGCATACTTATCGACTAAAGACTTGTATGTCTTGGTGGCCTTGAAACGGCGCAGGTTGTATGTCTGTAAGTCAATCTCATCGTTGTAAGTAAACTGGCTGGTAGATGGTGAACCATCATCAAGGGTGTTAGTTTCTTTGTTGGTTTGCTTCTTTTTGATGTATGAGAATTCCTCAACATCGTCATAGACAACATCTTTGGCTATTACTAAGTTTCCTACCTGAATTACTTCACTAGCCGAAACTACAGGAGTTTGCGTTGCTAGATCGTAGTAGAAAGAATGACGCTCTGGATTCATTGAGACCTGAGTCCAAGCCGGATCATCCATGGCGGCTATAAAGTCTAGTCTGTTCTGCTCATGGTCTGCCGCAACGTAATTACCTTCGATGGTCGCGATAGTATTTTTTTCTGCGCCAATAGCAATTTTAGTGGTGGCTTTTTCTGGTGACGAAAACAAAACGCCTCGAAGCTGAACCGTAGGATAGTACCCAAGCCTTGCGCCAGCAGATACATTATTACCGTTGCGCTTCGGCGTGTGCATTGTAACGATGTCAGCCCGCTCATATTTATCTGGGTCTTTGTAGGCTGGAATGTCTAGTCGAGACCCGTATCTCTCTCCGTCTACCAGCGCATCAGCCATCCAGTAAGTTTCTTTCCTTGGCTTCTGCTTGCCGGTCTTTTTATCGACACCTTCTTTGTTTGTTATGGCAAGTGCATTGGTGTAATGAGAGTCAGCCTTTAGCGGAGCAATCATATCGGGATGCATGGGCTTAACATAACGACCTTCTTTTCTGAAGATGTCATTAAGCTCGGCGGCAGTAATGTTTCGATCAATTCGATCCTGCACCGCTTGCTTTAACTTGGGAGATATTCTTTCTTGCTCAGGCCTGCGAGTCTCACGAATGGAGCGCATGCCCTCATCATAGTCCTCTACATAGTAGCCAACATCTTTTGAGTATGGGCCGAAGTAATCAGGGTCAACGACCATGAACACAACGTCAGGCTCGCCCTTGTTAAAGACTTTAAATTGACCTTTGTCCCAATTGTCAGGAGCCTTAGTGTCATCCCATTTAAGGCGGGAGGTAACCCTGAACCCAACGTGCTGATATATATAGGGCAGTTGAGTGTCGAATGCATCAGAGTACAGCCCCCCCTCCTCAACAGCGAGGGAAGCTAGGGAATAGGTTACGTTCTTGTGGGTGCCGGTATTATAAAGAGAGACAATAGTATCGCCATCTGCGACAGCTATACCCGCTGAACCATCCTCAGTCATAAACATTTTCATGTTCTGATAGTCGGATTCGGCGTACATATAGACAGCAGCACCGAAAGGACTTGCATCCTTTCCAGCCTGAATTTTGCTTGCGAATAGTTTTGCGTTGGTTTTGTTTGAGGCCAGTTCAATGACTGTGCCGTTAAAGCTTTCTACTTCCTGTAGTGCCGCCTTGGCTGATGTCTCAAGCTCTCGCTTGGAGCCGGATACTTTCTGTCCTGCTACGAGTACTTGAGAATGTTTGCCAGTTCTTCGTCGGAAGCGTCTGGGTATCCCTCCTTCAGTTCTGCCACTCCCGCTATCAGGTGTCGCGGCACTACGAAGGCTTCGGTAGACTTGCTTTCGTCTGTCGGCGAGTCCGGTGCCATCGGTGGCACTACTTGTAACAGCTCTTTCAGAAGCATATTCTCTTTCAGCTGCCTCTCTTTCTGCGTAAGATTCGACGAGTTCGTCGAGCTTTTGCCTGTTGACTTGATCTGATTCATACCATGGTGTTCCTTTATCAAAATGGCTTACTCTAAAGCTTTTATCCACTATACCATTTTGAGGCTTCTGGATCTCTTTTTTAAACACATCCCACTTATCTAAATTAAATCTGTGGAAGGTGCCTTTAGAATCGGGGTAAACATAGTAAGGGGTGCCTTCATTGTCTCTCCCGTATATTGCGGAGTAGGCGTATGTATTCATCTTTCCTTCTGGAGCGCCAATAAAAGCGTAAGGGCTTGACTCTCCCTTAATATCTTTCTCTAGACCCTGCATAGTCGGGTGTGCGACCACCTGACCTGAGTCTCTCACCCAGCTTTCCCAGTGATAACGACCTACCGATGCATCTTCTGGCCGACCAAGCTTTTTGTAAAAGTCTTTAACTTTGTTTTGCAGTGAAGTTTCAATAGCCTCATATCGGGCTAGCCCACGTAACCCACTGAATTCGTCAGCAATGTCTGCGTAAATCTTTTTCCCGTAGCGCTCAGAATCCCACATTGAGTTTAGCTGAATACGATCAAGGATAACGACATCATCCCGACCAATCATTAGCATGTTAAAAGAAAATACTTTGTTATCAATTCCCGACCCCTGCACTAACATATGAAATTCGTGACGAACCTCTTTTGTAGGGAGATCACTAGCCATCAGGTCGTGGAGTTTTTGTAACTTAGTAATATTTTCATCATACGGCGCTGCTAGTTTCTGCATCAATCTGCCAAAGTCATTGGCGTTGGACACACCCGTCCGGCCAAAGGAGCCTTCAGGAATTAACTTGGTTGCCTGTTTTTCCCAAGCCTTTACGTCTGCATCCGACACATCTCCGGCTAGCGCCTTGTCTGCCAAGTCGGATACCGCTGTGCTGCCTGTCATTAAGTCTACGAACCCAGCCTCTTGGCCTGAGGCGGTATGTCTGCGGGACAATAAGCCCCACAACATTAGCTTTGCTGTGGCATTCGGAGTGGCTTGACCAGAGGCATACAGCTCTTTCATTCTTTTTGTGGTGGCAAGGCCTCGGTCAGCCGCGCCAAGCTGTTCGGGTGTCAGGTTGGAATGCAAAGAGACCCATGAGTCTATATCGTTATATAGTCGGATAAGACCGTATGGAGGGGCAAGGGTCTCATTGGTGCCTGTCAGGTCACGCTCAAACGCCAACCACGCTTCAGGAGAGGACAAAGCTTCAGGATGCTTTGCCACAATATCCGTCATTCGCTTAACCTCACCAGAAGGATCTTTTGTAGTTGGCGTGATCTTGATTACAGGTAGTGTTTTCTTTTCACCGACAGGGCCGCTAGACTTTTGTAATAGATATTCAGAACCCTTCTTGATGAAATTCATATCATCAATACCACCGTAGTCTCTTTCCAGAACATAGTCAGCGGAGAGGTACTTACCGTCCTCTAGGATAATAGTGTCTTCTGCGGCCTCTTGATTTAATAGCCGGTTTGTAAGATTCTCAAACTGATCGTCATTAAGAGCCTTGAACTTGGTACGTAACTGCTTCTCGGTTACTTCTCCCTTGTCATCAATGAATGACCAAGCATTACCCTCGATTTCCGCACCCACATCTGGGTCAAGGGGGAGATTGTATGAATTTTCTCCCGCCGTCATTAATTTTTTACGGTAGTCGTTTAGTAATTCAATGGTCTCTGCCTTGGTCTCACCAAGCAATGCATCAGCCCCAAGTAACTTTCCATCCTCTGAGGTGTAATAGACCTCGTCATCATCAGCCTTTCTATCTTGGGATGCATCGTCATCAAAATACAAGACATAGCGGTCACCGTCTGGGAAAGTGACAACGTGATTGCCAGTATCCTCCCAGTTCAGAGCTTTCTTAAAAGTAGGCTTTTTGTCAGTAGCTTTGAGGACAACTTCAGTACGGGTAATTGGTTCAGCCGCAACGGTTTTAAGCTCAGGAGTAAGCTGCTTAGGATCTGTATTCTCAAGATTAATGTCTGTATCAGCAAACCAGTATATTTCTACATTATGCGGAGTTGAGTTAGTAAATTTGCCTCCTATATGCTTGTAACCCCTATAACCATTATTGGAAAGATAGCCTACAATGCTGTCGAAGTCTGCTTGGATATTGTCAGCGCTCTCCTCTGACTCTTGCCGAACGCGATCCAATATTTTGCCGAGCGTCTTTTCGTGCAGCTTAACGCCCGCATCACTCTCATCGAGAGGATAAGAATCTTCTAATATTTTTTCGACGATGTTACGGTCTTTGAGAGTAATCTCGGAATCTAAATCGTACAGGCGTGGAGCATTAATAGGGGTAACGGAGTAGATGGAAGGAGCTGCACCTTTGCCTTTGTTGCTATAGCCCCCAGCAACATCTATAGCATCGGTAGTGTAAAGACCTTGCCCGTAGATGTTGAGTGAGCCGTAGGTGTATTCAGACAGCTTGTTAATTGGAGTAGAAGTGCCATGATATTGCTTGCCTTGGCCGCGAGTATCATTAGCTACGTCAGGCTTTTGTACTGCTGATCGTTGACGTTGTTCAGGCGCGTCTTGCTGCGATCCCTCCACTGCGGTATCGGCTCTCCCGCTTCCAGAGCCTTCTTCGCCATCTGGTCTAACTGCATCAGGGAGTGCGCTCTCGACGCTTCCGGTGACTGGCGATGGCCGTACTTGTCCTGATACGCCTGAAGGTTCGGAGGAATTGGCTTCTGTTTGACTATTGTTGTTTGCATTATTTGCCTCTGGCGCTAGGGCCGTTTGCAGGTTTGCGTCTCGTATATTCTTTATAAAAGTATACGCTAAGGGAGCCTGCTCTTGTAGCTGTTTTGGATTCGAGTGAAATAGAGCGCCCAACTGCGCAAACGCTTCTTGTCTGTAGCGTTTATTTATTCCAGCATTCTCTTTATCTAGATCGTTTATATCGGCAGCTAAGTCATTAAACGGATAATCAAAACGAGCGCCTAGCTCAGTGTCACCAGCCCAGTTATTGTAAAGCTCCTGCATAATGTCACCCATCACTACAGAAGGTTGAGCCGCATCATTATCAACCGTAATACCAAACTGAGGATCTTTGTCACTTAACCCCATGCTAAAGTCAGCGGCGTGATAAACCTCATGGGTCATACTCCAGCCTAGCTCACTTAGTTGCGCGGGATCAGTCATAGACCCGTCAATTAAATCCGCATTAATTGATATGCCAAAAGATCCAGTACCTGTAATGGCTGGCGCATCTATCTGAGACTCTTGGTGGACATAGATGCCCGTGACTGCATCAATAAAGCTAGTAGGAACACCTGCCGCTGAGAGGTCGGACATGATGCCTCCAACGGTATTAGTCACCGCCGGAGCGGTCTCGCCGTAAGCCTCGTCAACGGTTGGAAGATCTAGGCCTTCGGTATCATCTTTGTTCTGCCGAATTTTTAATGTATTGTTCCGCTCAAACAGCCGGTTAATATCATCTTGATCAATGGCCTCAACGACTACATCGGTGTTATTAGGATCTTGAGCTTCTACAGTCAAGGCTGCTGCCGATAACTGGATCAACTGGTCGCCTAAGGGCTTATCTGAAGGGGAGATTTCAGCGTCCCAAGTATGTGCTGGCCCTGCGTCTCTCGTTCCATCAGCTACGACTGTCGCTCCAAAAGCTGGTGCGAGTGGAAAGCCATCGACTATGTCATCTTCAGGTGATCTTCCAATCGCAGGGGGCGAATCAACCGTGATTCCACCCTGCTCTACAGAGAGATTAGGCGGTTGATCGTTCGGGATATCTATCTGTGTGCCGTCATAGTCAACCAAGCTGGTAGACTCTACCCCTGTGTTGTCTGGCAGAGTTTCCCCAGCCAAGAAATCAGCATTGCTAACCCCAGTGTCCTGAACATCAATAGGCGATCCATTGAGTGTTTGTCCTGATTCAGAGGCCGCTTTGTAGCGGTCTAAAACAGAAATTACCTTGAGGCGAAGGTCTGGATCATTTGCAGTTTGAGTGCGAACAGGTTTGGCCTGATCGCCAAAATTAGTTTGCTGGTTATACTGGCCTGTGAGTGTTTTTCCAGCGACAGTGCCTGCGGCAAGTGTAGATCCCATTAGGAGGCTGGTAGCACCAACATTAATTAGTTCGTTTCTTTTGCGCTCATCGGTAAGCAAAGCCGAATACTCCATGGCCTCGTTTTCCGAAAAGTTGTTATTAACCCAAACTAAAGCTTCTTCATCTACAATATGCTGTATTATTTCAGTGGCAAAGCTAATTTGTCCTATAGCGTATGCATCTTTTATTGCTTGAGTTGCCCAAGTGCCTTTTTCAGTTATTCCGGCAGCAATGTATTCTTGGAAATCTTTTTTCATGCTCGACGGAAACATAGCATCAAATGCTTTGGTAAACGGAAGTGCTTCTAGCCCACCCGTGACGATACCAACACCTAGTGCAGTCAGGGGCGCTTCAACGCCCGTCTCTTGAAGTATTCTTGCAAACGATGCACCAGTACCCTGTAATCCTCCATAGGTGGCAGAGGTTGCTATAGCCGTCTTAACACCGGCTTTATTAATTTGGTCTTTGACTATGGCTGTACCCATAAACTCGGCTACGTATGCGGCAGCATCTTTCTCTACGCCAGCCTGCAACAATTCTTGTGCTGCATTCTCTACTTTGTCTTCGGCAAATTTTTGTGCGCCTTTTTTTACTACCGATTTTGCAACTACCCCGCCCACACCGCCTAATGCTACAGCGCTAACTACATCAGGTACTAATGTGCCTAGCGTGTAAGCCATCCATGCTGAAGCATCTGTAACAGACTCGATGTCTGTAACGCTCATTACATCGCCAGCATATCCTTCAGCCTCCTCCATATTTCGGACATAGTCCTGCATTCCAGAAGCGACCCAGTCATCTTGCCCAACAAGAGAGCCAACTGCCGCCTTTAGGCCTCCCCCTAGCGCCTGAGCTTGATTGACACTAGCGTTTAAGCCGCGCACAAAATTACCTGATTCAGGCTCTGGAGCAGCCTGATTATATGTCTTAGGCAGCGTGTCTTCTTCAGCGTATAACTTGTCCCAATAGGCATCATCGTCCTGAGGCTTGATAGAATTAATCGGCATTTAAAACTCCAGTTGGGATGTCAGATTGAGAGCGCCCATTTGCTGTAGGAACTGCTCTCGATCAATTAGTTCGCTAGTAGCCGCTCCATCTGTATCCGCTTTGCCTTCACCTATCTGGGTCGAAAGGGCTGAGATTAACTGCGGAGTCCAAGCATTCGGTGGAACAATTTCTCCTAGCGTCTTTTCACCTCGGTTCTTCAAGCCCTTGACTCGAAATTGTTTTAACGCGCTTTCCTCTGCCGCCAGCCAATCCATAACTTGTTGCTTCTGTGGCTCCTTAACCTGACCATATATTAAGTGTTCCTGCACTCTCGCCCGCATCTTGTCCAGCTCCTTAGGCTCCAGTTGCTGCTGGTTAGTCAATCCCGTGTCCGAACCCAGATATATATTGGTGCTGCCTCCCTGCAAACCCTTAATGGCTTGATCCATACGGCGGTCAACTTCCGCGTTATATTCAGCGACACCGTTACCCCCTTCGTTATCGCCAAATTTGGATTTTATCGAGGCATCCCTCACTAGGGGTTTGATCTTCGCCCCTACTTGCTGAATCATGTAGGCTTTGCCTGCTGTAGCCGACAAGGCATGATCCATATTAATGGCCAAAGGTGTGTTATTTTTATTACTCCGTCCAGACGTTAGCGGAGGAAAGTAAGGGATCATCTGGCCTTGGTTATTTTGAGTCATTACGTATAACGTGCCGCCTATAGCAGAGGGCTGTTGCTTACCATTAACTGGCGCGGGGGTTTGGTTATCTAGCTGATACAATCCCTGACCTATAATTTTATAATCACCAAACTTTCCACCTGCTTGCATGGCAAGGGGCGCGTTTGTAAAGTCAGCGTTGATCGTTGCACCTAAGTTAGCCGACTGATTAATATTGAATGTCTGATCGAATGCTTTCAGAACATTGGGGCTTGCCTCTACAGAACCCCCAGTGGCTAGACCCGCAATAAACTCGTCCAAAACTGCTACATCTTGCTGTGCCGCATCAGAGCTAAGGTAACCCAGTGCAAAGTTGGTGCCTGTGTTTTGATCAATAGCGTCCATTGCTTGGTCATAGAGCGCATCGCTATATATGCCACCACTATCATTTACCGCTTTGTACAGTTCAGATATGCGAAACGCTGAAGTCAAATTATCGTCTTGTCGAGTCGCGACCGCGATTGTTCTCTCAAGTTCTTTCTGATCTATTTTACCTTTATCGATCTCCTGCTTTTTGAGCTGATAAGCAAGGCTGGTTGGATCACTTAGATCGTCCTGCTTTTTCTGTGCTGTTTTCGCGTTTATGCTAGCAGTATTCGCTGTTACTCCGGCAGTTTTGGCCCTTGTTGCATTAAGCCCTGCGGCCTGACGAGCTGCTACGCCTTTTATCTTTAAATCATCCTGCCGGTAAGCGGCGGTGGCCGCTGCCTCGTCTGCTTTCTGATCTAGCGTTAAGCCAAACTGAGTTTTCTGAGTTTCAGCCGCGTCCTCTATATTAGTTTGCTTGTTCTTCCGATCAATCACATCGTTGACTAACCCAAAGCCACCTTTGAAGCCTTCAGCAAAACCACCATAATTGTTAATAGCCATCGTTAGTACCTAGTCAAATAATTCAGAAAGAAGAAATGCAACACCTAATCCTATTGCAACGGGTGCAGCGATTGCTCCAAGAGTGGCGGCAGTGCCAGTACCTGAAGCTGCGGCAGTAGCTGCACCAGCTTGACCAGCTACAGCACCTGCGCCAGCTTCGGCAACTACAGCACTTGTGCCAGCTACCTCGCCGCCTACTGCTACTGCTTCTGTGGCAACTTGCGCCACCTCGGCCACTTCTCCTGCGGTAGCAAGGTCGGCGGTTGCTGCAAGTTCGTTGATTTTTGTAGTAGCGTCAACGCCAGTGAGCGTCTTGCCTGCCACTGACTCTCCTGCTGCATTAAGGGTCGGATCAGGCGTAAACGTAAGACCTCCACCTGAGTTGCCAACAGTGCCTTGACCAGTAAACGATTTATTAAGTGCGGCGTTAGCGTCTTTTGCGGTCTTCGCATTATCTAAAACTTTATTGACACCGAAGCTGGCCCCAATACCTGTTCCCGTCGATAGAGTTTGTGTCGTTTGACCCTGCTTGGCTTGATCGATGGCTAGCTGTTGTTGATTTTCAACTGACTCAGCCTTAGCCACACTTGCCATGCCCTTGCCTGCTAGATTTCTAAGCCCGTAGCCCGCTGCTAAGATTGTCATTTTCCTGCTCCCTTCGCGTTTTGCGCGATACCGCTCATGCTGCCTGTGAGTAGTGCAGTGCGGCGGTCAACGTCTCTGGCTTTCGTATCGTTGAGGCCACCGACTAATGTAGAGATCTCGCCCTGACCCGCGCCAGCATTATTAGATGACAACCCGTAACGACCCAAAGAGCGATCTTGCTGGCCTCTGACGTTTTGACCGGCACCTGTGACTGCCTCCCGTGTTCTTGTCATATCACCCGCGAGAGACCTAGTTCCAGTGGCCGTAATTTCATTTGCCAGAAAGTTTTCTACCGGAGCAAATCTCTGGTTATAGTCTTTCGTCTGCGCACGAATTAAGTCGGCATATAACTTATCCGCAGGATTGTCTTTACGATCCATTCCTGAATATTTGTTTGGGTTAATCGCGGAATAAGGATTGAGATCTGCGCCAGAATATGTAGGTACGCCACGCTTGGAACCATCAGCATTAGGAAAGTAAAAGTCTTCTACTTGATTAGCCGTATTGGGATTAAGCATGCTTATATAACTGTTGTAATCAATCATTAGACAGTACTCTGCTTGAGGCCATAGCCTGCGCCCATACCAGCAGCAGTACCTACGACTTGTTGAATTGAGCTAGACTTGGCGAAGTCAGCCTCGGCTTGTGCGCCTACTCGGTCTAGTCCTGATTGCATCAGAGATATATTCCCCGCCTGTGCTTCGGTAGCCAAGCCCTGACCCATTCTCACTACGTTACCAATGCCTTGGTATGCTTGGTCGGTGTTGTCTAGTCCGGCACCAGCAC
>Ga0307997_10000217_pt1 | contig 25655 bp, 26 predicted proteins | sample Davwhametageno36_FD_203165 | JGI IMG/M metagenome (GOLD analysis project Ga0307997, IMG submission 203165) | Marine microbial communities from Davis Island wharf, Antarctic Ocean - #36 | ecosystem: Environmental > Aquatic > Marine > Unclassified | place: Antarctic Ocean: Davis Island wharf... | reverse complement strand
TTCCTCGATTTTGACGAAGAACGGCAGGGTGGTTCTACCACCGGTGGTTACGCGCCTGTATCATCGCCAGAATTAGCAATCGCCCAACTTGCAAAATTCCGTGAAATCGCACCTGACATCGATATTGTCATTACCCCAGCACTGATCCCAGCCGTGATGCACCAGAGCTTTGGACCAAAGACATTATCGACGCGATGAAGCCCAGTTCAGTCATTATTGACCTTGCTGCCGAACGTGGCGGTAACTGCAAGCTGACCGTGATGGACGAAAAAGGTTGTAACCGATAACGGTGTAACAATCATCGGTTACACCGATTTTCCATCACGCATGGCCGCACAAGCATCGACGCTTTATGCGACAAACATCCGCCATATGATGACTGACCTCGCGCCAGAAAAAGACGGCGTGCCGAACCATAATATGAAAGACGACGTGATCCGTGGCCCAACCTGCGAAGAAAGCCGTTCCTGAACTGACGCCCGAAGAAAGGCGTGCCGCAGAAGTTGCTGCCTTCAAAGCGCAGACCAAATCACAGGTCGGAATGCTTGCCATCGGTGGCCTGCTTATGTTGATCCTCGGTGCCTACGCCCCCGTCAGCTTCATGCAGCATTTCATTGCCTTCGCACTCGCTTGTTTCGTTGGTTTTCAAGTGATCTGGGGCGTCTCGCATTCATTGCACACTCCACTTATGGCGGTGACCAATGCGATTTCGAGCATTGTCATCCTTGGGTGTCTTTTGCAAATCGGAACAGGCAGCTGGCTGGTTGTCTTCCTATCGTTCATCGGCATGATGATTGCTTCAATCAATATCGTCGGCGGTTTCCTCGTCACACGACGCATGCTTGCCATGTTCCAGAAATCTTAGGGAGGTGCCAAGACATGTTTAGCATCGGCATCACATCTGCAGCCTACATCGCGGCTGCTGTTCTTTTCATCCTTTCCCTTGGTGGTTTGTCTAATCAAGAAAACGCCAAACGCGCGGTTTGGTATGGCATCGCTAGTGTGGCAATTGCTATTGTCACCACGGTCTTTGGACCCGGCGTCTTTAACCTTGACTGGATCATCCACGCACTCGCGATTGGTCCATTCATCAGTCAATACGTCGCTGCAAAAGTGCAGGTGACGGAAATGCCCCAACTGGTTGCAGCACTGCATTCCTTTGTTGACCTTGCAGCGGTATTCATTGGTTTGAATGCCGACATCATGTTGTCAGCAATCCAAGACATGAAAGCAGCAGGGCTAGATCGCGAGGTAATCCCCCCTAAAATTAGTGGTGATGGATTCAGCCAGTCACTGCAACACAGTGTAGAACTTAGAATTTGAGGGGCTGTGTTGATGACCAAACCAAGACCGATGGACGAGCAAAGGAAATCCTTAATTTGGCATGAATGGGAACGCGGAACCCCGATGGCGAATATCGCGCGGGTTATCGACAAACCGCCTGCGACTGTTTTCTCGTACTTACAATATCATGGTGGCATCAGACCACGGCAAAGGTTTCGGCGTGCTGAGGCTTTGAGTTTGGAGGAGCGTGAGGAAATCTCCCGAGGTATTTCTCATGGGTGTAGCGCGCGTTTTATTGCCAAAACTTTGTGCCGTAGCCCTTCGACGATCAGTCGAGAGATCAATAAAAACGGTGGGCGGAGGCGATACCGTGCTACTATTGCGGACAAATCCGCCTGGCGTCGCGGCCAACGCCCCAAACCATTTCTACTTAATCTGAACGTCATGCTAAAGGACCTCGTTGATGCCAAGCTCTGTGAGGATTGGTCCCCAGAACAAATTGCGGGGTGGCTCAAGCTGACGTATCCAGATGACGAAGGCATGCGTGTGTCGCACGAAACGATCTACAAAAGCCTGTTCGTGCAAACACGCGGCCTGTTACGCAAAGAACTGCGCAACCATCTCAGAAGCAAACGTAAATTCCGTCATGCGAAGGGCCACAAGCCCGGGTTGGGACAGCAAATCGTCGATGGCGTATCCATTCGGGAAAGGCCTGCAGACGTCGAAGACCGTGCCGTTCCGGGGCATTGGGAAGGCGATCTTATCTGCGGTTCAAAGAACAGTTACATTGCCACTGTTGTCGAACGGCAATCCCGTTTTACACTGCTGGTTAAAGTCGACGGAAAGAAGACAGACCGTGTAGTTCCTGCCTTGGCGGGTCAAATGGCTAAACTGCCGGAGCGGCTAAAACAAAGCCTTACGTGGGATAGAGGGACCGAATTGGCATCACATCAAAAGTTCACCATCGCCACAGATATCAATGACTACTTTTGCGACCCAAGCAGCCCCTGGCAACGCGGGACGAATGAAAATACCAATGGCCTTCTACGACAATACATCCCTAAGGGTTCCTGCCTTTCAGGTTACTCACAACAAGACTTGGATAAGGTCGCAAACCATCTAAACAACCGGCCACGGAAGACCTTGGGATTCCTGACCCCGGCGCGTAAGCTAGAGCAACTGTTGCAGTGACCGGCTGAATCCATCCTGTTTGAAACTAGAATTACGCGGCAAGATATCTGAGGAGATTTTTTAAGAAGACAGCACGATATAGCGACGCACAGATCATGGGCATCTTGAAGCAGGCGGAGAGCGGTGTGCCTGTTTCGGTGCTTCGCCGTGAGCACAGGATGAGCAGCGCCAGTTTTTTACAAATGGCGGGCTAAATTTGGTGGCATGGATGCCTCCCTCATCACAGAGATGAAGGACATGGCCGAACAGAACCGCAGGCTGAAGAAGATGTATGCTGAGATGAGCATGCAGAACGATCTACTCAAGGAGGCCTTAGGAAAAAAGCGCTGAGGCCGTCTCGCAGACGAGAGATGGCCATGAATGCAGTCATGCAGCGGGGTGCCAGTATCACGCTTGCCTGCCATACCTTCCAAATCAGTAAGACTTGCTATCGCTACAGCCCAACCTTGAGCGACGAGAACGAGGAGATCGCCGATTGGTTGGAACGGTTGACGGCCAACAAGCGCACCTGGGGCTTTGGTCTGTGCTTTTTGTACCTGCGCAACGTGCAAGGCTATGGCTGGAACCACAAACGGGTCTACCGGATCTACTGCGAACTGGAGCTGAACCTCCGGATCAAACCCAAGAAGCGTCTTAAGCGGGACAGGCCAGAACCGTTGGCGGTGCCTGATGTCCCAAACGACACATGGTCGATGGATTTTATGGCGGATCAACTGGCGGATGGTCATTCGATCCGAACCCTGAACGTGCTGGATGACTTTAATCGCGAAGGGCTATGCATCGAAGTGGACTTCTCATTGCCCGCTGAACGCGAGGTGCGTAGCCTGAACCAGATCATTGAGTGGCGGGGCAAACCACAGGCCATTCGTGTCGACAATGGCCCAGAATACATCAGCGGAACACTGATGGAATGGGCAGAGAAACAAGGTGTTCGGCTCGAACATATCCAGCCAGGTAAACCCCACCAGAACGCCTATATCGAGCGGTACAATCGAACCGTTCGCGGTGAATGGCTGAGCCAATACATCTTTGAAACCATCGAGGAGGCACAGAATCAGGCAACTGAATGGCTCTGGACTTAGAACAACGAGAGACCCAACATGGGCATCGGCGGCATCACACCCGCTATGAAACTGAAAACAGCTGCATGAATTCTACGGCTGAGCACCATTAAAAATTGGGGGGGGGATTACCCCACCAACTGACCAATCTTGGAATGAAGTTTGTTTATCGCGGCGTCATCGGCCTGCGCTGGATCGCCGCCTCGTTTAGAAAACCCCGCAGCCATATTCTTAATCGCGGCACGCTTCCAAGTCCCTATCGGCGTCGGATGAACGCCGTATTTTTTCGATAAATCCGCCATTGTCATTTCTTTGCGGATCGCTTCAAGCGCAACCTTGGCCTTGAAATCGGGCGAGTGGTTCTTTCGTTTCGTCATTTTGGATCATCTCTTTCACAAGTTGATCCACCTTAACTACTGGTCCGAATTCCTGCGACCACCTCTATCTTTACAGTTTGATCCACGACCGGCCAGGCCGATGAGATCTATCCCCACACTTTCTTCGAAGCCTTAGGCATTCAAGCCCCTACCAATTGAGAACAAAATAATCGCACCTACTGCAAGGGTTGTCGCCACCCACTGCACCCAGTTGAATTGCTCTTTGAAAATGATGACACCAACGAATATTGATACCGTAAAAATTGATGAAACGGCTACGAGCAAATACTGTGAAGCGCCAAATCCAGTATGGAGTAAAAAAAAACCAACAAATGTTATAAATACCCCAAGTCCGCCCAACATCATGTATGGCCAGGCGGAAAGCAAATATTGCGTATCGGAGTCAGATTTTGTCCAAAACGACGCTAGTCCACAAAAAACTGCCGCGAATAACACTGTTCCCGCAGAAAAAAGAAATGGATTGGGCGCTTCAGGGGATGCGCGCTGGCTATAGATGAACAGCGCATTCCCTAACGACGCTCCAATTGCAATTAGAAGTGGTTTCATCAGTACTACTCGATCAGGGTCTGCAATTTTAGTTGTAAGGTTCGTTCGTCTCAACTGGTTAGGAATCTAAACTTACTAAACAAGTATTCCCTAAGATGACCGCAAACCCCTTTAGAAAAGAGGTTTGCGGATTTCATTCTAGCTTACTCGAACGAGCTTGCTGGGTAAAATTTTGTGTTTACCCACTCACCGCCTTCGGCAGCCTGAATCGTATAAGCACCGGCAACTGTTCCACTTTCGTCGAATACCAACGGTCCGGATGCGCCTTCGTAGTTGATGTCTTCACCTGCTGCGACAGCGGCTTTACCATCTGCAAAAGTAGACACAGCAAATTCACCGTCAGCAACGTTCCGGATTACCGAGTTGATGCCTTCACCAGAACACTGACCACTTGCTTCAAGTGACAGAGCAATGAGGTTGATCATATCAAAAGAATTTGCAGCGAATGGGCCAGGTTCGCCACCGGCTTTTTCAATGTGCAGAGCTTCAAATGCTTTGTACTCATCTAGTGAGTTATCAGCATCCGCAAATTCTACGTAAGCCCTACCATTAAGCAGATCAGCACCGGCTGCGTCAAAGATTTCCGGAACCGCAAGGTCGGCGGTAAAAAGCCATTCTCCTTCGAAACCACCAGCGGTTGCTTCTTTGATAACGGTAACGCCAGATTCCTGCCCCCCCGCCAAGTAAATGGCATCCGGTTCGTGTGAAAGAACTGAAATTAACTCAGCCTGATAAGAAGGCTGTCCCGGATTATAGACAACAAAATCAGTTAACTCGATACTAGCGTCTTCCAATGTTGTACGCGCAACTTGTGCAGGCGAAATAGTCGACTCTTCATTTTGAACTAGAAACGCAACGCTTTCATATCCTTGGTCTTTCAACCAAAGGCCAGAAGCTGCGCCATCACCCAAATCGGAAGAAACGGTACGATAGACGTAATCTCCACCCAATTCGTTCAACGTTATCGTACCTGCGTATGGTGACATGATTACCGTCTTGCTACGCTTTGCCAAGTCGACTAGTGCCACCATCACACCGGATGTTGGTCCCAGTACGGCCACGGCCCCCTCAGATTCGATCATCTTTGATGCTTCTCGGATTCCAGTTTCAGGACTGCCGCCAGTATCAGCGATGACGGTGCGGATATCACCACATGAAGTCCCACCCGCACCATTGATCTCTACAACTCCGAGCTGTATCGCATTTGCAACGATTTTACCAAACTCTCCAAGTTCACCCGTCAAAGGCACTAGCACACCAACTGTTACTTCTTGAGCTGAAGCAGACAGTGTTCCGGATGCAAGCGCAGTAGACATTAAGGCAGCATTAAGAAGCATACTCCTCTTTTTTACATTTTTCATAGTTTTCTCCAAGTTGGTTAGTGTTTAGGTATGGACCTGTAATAATATCTCTTCCAAGCGGCCCGGCTGCAGAAGAGTTTTACTGTCAATTGTCGCCGAGTTTTTACCAGCGTCCATGACGTATGCTTTTTGTGAGACCTTCAGAATTTTTTCGGGATTTTGCTCAACAACCCAAGCAACACCCATCCCTTCCTGTACAAGTTCACAAACCCAGCTAACGATTCTATCAGCAAAGATTGGCGCCAGCCCAGCGGTCGGTTCATCAAGTATTAGAATGTCGGGACCAGCAACTAAAGCTGTCGCGATAGCAAGCGTTTGCCGCTCTCCGCCAGATAACGTTGAAGCAAGTTGGTCGGCACGTTCCCCTAGGATTGGGAAGCGTTTCAAGACCTCCTTTACCCTTTCGTCAGCTCCCTCAAAAGCAAAAGAGGATACCCGAAGATTGTCTTTGACGCTAAGTTCAGCAAATACGTTTGCCTCTTGAGGAACAATCCCTACTCCTGCTTTGCACGTTTGCAGCGGGCTCAGCATATTCATTTCCAGGCCATTGTGATGAATTCCGCCCGACATAACTGGCAGATGGCCCGCTATAGTGTTCATCAGTGTACTTTTTCCAGCTCCGTTTGCTCCTAGCACAGTCGTTATCTCCCCGGCTGGAACTATGAGATCTACTCCATGTAGAATTTGGACTTTCCCGTAACCAGATTTCAGCGATGTTATTTCAAGCTGCATACTCATCTCCCAGATACGCCGAGATAACCCGTTGGTCGTTCTTAATTTCATTAGGGGTGCCTTCAGCTAGCAATTCCCCATTCTGCAAAACGATCACTACGTCTGCGATTCTCAAGAGGAAGTGTAGATTGTGTTCGACGACAATCAAGGTTCTCCCTTCATTGTGAAGGTCAACCAATATGGAACTTAATTTACCCTGAAGGCTCGGATCAACCCCTGCTGTTGGTTCGTCCAATAGAAGTATCTCAGGATCTCGGATGAGTTGGCGGGCAACTTCGAGCATTCTGAGTTCGCCGCCAGAAAGGTTTGCTACAATGTCACCAATACGATCGTCCAGTCCGACCTGCTGGAGAACCTCAATTGCCTTGGATTTAATATCTGCTTCGTCGGTTCGCCAACTTCCTGAAAACACGGAAGTTAGCCGTTCCCCAGTCGAGCCTGCCCCCACCATGACGTTTTCCAGAACAGAGAGCGACGTAAATGCCCTCGGAGTCTGAAAAGTCCGACCCAGTCCATGAGACGCAATCTCCGAAGATTTGATGTTAGATATAACCTTGCCATTTAATGCTACACTACCTGAACTTGGTTCAAGCACTCCAGAAATGAGATTGAAGGTCGTCGACTTACCGGCTCCGTTTGGACCAATCAAACCGACTAACGCGCCCCTCTTAACATTGAAGCTCAATCCACCCTGGCCACCCACTGCCTTGAGGCCGCCGAACTGCTTTGTCAGTTTATTAACTACTAAGATATCGTCAGTCATTGCACCGCCCCCTTTTTTGTAAAGCGGTCAAAGGGCTGCCATCGTAGGATCATGATGAAGATGATACCTGTCATTATATGTTCGACAGATGCAGCAATCTCGGCTGATCTGACAGTTTCGAAATTGAACGAACGAACCACCTCTTCAAACAAGATAAGAGCGAGAGTTCCAAAAATTGCGCCCTTAATCGTATGCTCTCCGCCAAGAATGAGGGCGATCCAAACGAAAAACGTCACCTCAGCCGTAAAGAGTCCGGGGCTCACCAATGTAGTTATCATCGCATAAAGCGCGCCAGCAAAGCCGACAGGGACAGCAGAAATTACAAATATCTCAAATCGCAGACGTTTGATATCTTTACCAACTGCTTCAGCAGCAGTTTCATCGTCACGGACAGCATCTATCGCGCGACCATACGGCGACGCCAAAATTCGATGGCAAAAAAAGGCCGTGAACATGAGCAACAAAATCGCTGCTCCGGCAAATCCATAGTTATCTGACATGCCAATCCAAGAAAAATCTGGCCTGTTGACGTTGGACAATCCAACACTGCCATTCCCAATTCGGCGCTCATTCAAAAAAATCGAGTGAAGAACTTCCGCAAAGGCAAACGTAGTAAGTGCAAGATATTCTCCACGCAATCTCAACGTGGGCCAACCCGTTACAATTGCAAACAAAAAGGCGGCGACGCCAGCTGCGATAAATCCAACCCACCAAGGAGAGTTAAACCCAAAGGCATATTGATCAAGACCTGACGGCGGTTCCTGAGTAAAGATCGCGTAGGCATAAGCACCAGCAGCAAAATAGGCGACGGTACCAAAATTGATCATTCCGCCCCGAGCATACTGCAAGTTCAAGCTGACCGTCATTACCGAATAAAGGCACCCGTAGGTGAGTACAGCGAGAAGGAGTTGTTCAATATTCATTTGCTTTTCCTTCCAGACAAGCCCTCAGGTCGAACCAAAAGCACAAGGATCACAACAGCAAAAGCGATAAGAGGTCTGTATCCCGCAGGGATCCAGAATACGGACATATCCATGGCAATACCCACGATCAAACCTGCCAACATGACACTATAGAGTGATCCAAGGCCAGCCAAAATGGCGACAGCAAGGATCTGCAAGATCTGGTGAAAAGCGAGATCTGTCGACAGAGTAGCAATCAGAGCCAAAACAACTCCAGCCAAACCCGCCAGACCAGAAGACAGCAACCATGTTGCGCGTGATGTTTGGAGAATATCGATCCCACGGGATGCAGCCAGTTCCGGATTGTCAGCCATTGCACCAATAGCTAGGCCAATCTTAGTTTTACTCATGAAAACCGCTAATGACAGCCCGGTCAACGCGGCCAACGCTACTACGATCATCTGGTAATCTGTAATCCGAACACCGAAAAATCTATATGTAGTGGCGAGCGGAATATTCAGTGTTCTTATGCCTGTTCCGACAAGTGCATCAACTGATCCACCAATGACATATGCAACTCCAACTGAACTGATGAGCAGAACCGCCGGCCCCAATTTGCGTATCGGATCATAGAACAAGCGCCCTACGACCAATCCAACAACTGCGGTAAAAATTATTGCAAAAATCGCTGAAGGTAAAAAAGGCCATGCGGCTTTAACGTTCAATCCCCAGGTCACAAACGCTGAGACGCCCAGCAACTCGGCATGAGCAATGTTTAGAAATCCCTCTACCCGCCGAGTTAGGGAGAAACCAATAGTTGCCAAAATCAGAAAACAACCCGTCACGATTCCAGTAACAAAGTATTGTGCAATCAGCGTCATGACTTACTCACCTCATTAATTTGAGGTACAACTAGCAAGACAAAAACTCGCCCCGAGCATTGCGGCCTATTGTGCATGGCTTTCCCTTTTTTGTACTTTAGGGAGTATGCTACTCTTTATGGAATAGGTAAATCCTTTTCTCTCGCCCCGCCCTACCCAAACTTGAAATGACAACACGTCCAATCTAAGTCTCCACTAAGCTGATCCCATTGGGGCTCGACTAGATTTATTATTTGCATCCACCAACTTCTTGATTAAGCGAAGAAATTCCTCGCGTTCATCGGCAGTAAGCGGTTCTACAAGTTTTGTCTGAGCTCTAGCCATTAATGGGCGGACTTGATTTACATACATCTTCCCCGCATCGGTAATCTTAATTAATTTTGCGCGCTTGTCTTTTTCGGACGAGTTCCTTTCTAGCAAGCCTCGACGCTCCAATCGGCGAATCACATCAGCTCCGCTCACACGGTCAACACCAACTGCTGTTGAAAGAGTAAGTTGGTCCATTTCCTCGTCGTTATCCAAAGCTGAGAGCATCCCAAATTGGACTGGAGTTATGTCCTCATCCCCGCATTCCTCCGTAAATAAACCAACGTGAATTTGATGTAGGCGACGCACAAGGTATCCTGGACGAGACCATAATTCACGGTACTTCCTACTACGAACTTTTCCTGGTCTTTTATTTTTTTCTAAAAGGTCGGCAATTTTTACGTCTTTTTCCATTGATACCCATGTAGCTAATCGTTCGGTTTCTATATACTATCAGTTTAAAATTAAGATTGAAAAAAAAATGGGTAGTATACTACTTGTATTTAGCGCACTATACCGCTAAATCAATGAGTTGTCAAAGTACCCTACAGCTATGTCGTAGATGAATTTTGGAGGAATGTCAGAGTGTCCACGGGAATCGGCGCAAGAGTTCAGAGAAAAGAAGACCATCGCTTGTTGCATGGTCAGGCTAAGTTCGTCGGTGATTTGAAATTCCCGAAGCTTTGGGAGGCGGCCTATGTACGCAGCCCAATCGCCCATGGTCGCATCCGCTCAGTTCAAAAACCATCCGCGTATTCCTCTCAAGTTTTTATAGCTGATGATCTGCACGACGTCTTACCAATACGCGCTGAATCGTCACTTCCTGGTTACAAGCCTTCAGATTTTCATCCGCTCGCACGCGACAAAGTTAGATATGTTGGCGAGTGCATCGCAATTTGCATTGCTCCGACCCGCGCGGAGGCCGAGGATATTGCTGAACAAGTTATTTTGGACATCGATCCTTTACCCGCGGTCATCGATGCATTGAAAGCCCGCGAACCTCAATCTGAGCTATTGCACGAGGACTGGGGCGACAATCTATTTGTTGAGACATCATTTGAAGGAGATATTGAAACCGCAAAACGTGACGCTACAGTCGTTATCGAGCGTGAATACAAAACGGCGCGTCAATGCATGAACCCGATGGAGGGAAAAGGAACACTCAGCTATTGGGACGAGCGTTCAAATCAACTGGTGGTTTATACTTCGACTCAAGTTCCTCATCTAATCCGAACCGGAATTTCCGAGTTCCTGCAAATGGATCAAGGCCAGGTCCGAGTTATAGCCCCAGACGTTGGTGGTGGCTTTGGTTATAAATGCGTTTTACAACCCGAAGAGCTGACAGTGTCATGGGTGGCCAAAAAAACAGGACGCCCGATTCGGTGGACGGAAGATCGACGTGAACATCTTGTTGCAGGTGCCAACACACGCCAACATCACTACAAGATAACTGCCTATGCAGATAATAATGGCAAATTGTTGGGTTTGGATGCGGACATCACAGTCGATGTGGGTGCTTATTCGGTCTGGCCTTTTACGGCCTGTCTAGAAGCCGCTCAAGCCGGCGGCAACCTCCCAGGCCCTTATGATATCAAGGGATATCGATGTAACACTTATTCGGTGGCAACCAACAAGCCGTCCTTCACCCCATATAGAGGAGTGGCCCGTCCGGGTGTTTGCTTCGCAATGGAGCTGACTATTGATGCAATTGCTCGCGCGGTTGGCCGCGAGCCGGCGGATGTACGCAAGGAAAATCTCATCGCTGGTTCCTTGATGCCTTATACTACTGTGACCGGTAAATTCTACGATAGTGGCGATTATCCAGACAGTGTTATTCAGGCCGAAAAAGCTGTCAACCTAAAGGGCTTTCGAATCAGGCAAGCAAAAGCTCGTAAAGAGGGGCGGAGTCTTGGCATCGGATTCTCAACATTTACGGAACAATCTGCGCACGGTACCAAAGTCTTTGCCGCATGGGGCTTGCCGCTTGTCCCAGGATACGAACAAGCGATGGTAAAACTAACGCCGTCTGGTTCTGTTGAAGTACGTTCCGGCAATCATAGTTTTGGACAGGGTCTCGAGACTACTATTGCCCAAATGGCCAGTGAGTGGCTGACGGTCGACATTAAGAGCATAAATGTGGTTATGGGTGACACTGGCATGACGCCTTATTCCACCGGAGCCTATGCTTCACGCGGAATGGTGATGGCAGGTGGTGCAGTTTCGAAAGCAGCGGAAGCCCTCTCGGGACGCATCAAGATTCACGCCGCGCATTTGCTGCAATGTGAACCGGCTGATATCCAACTCAAGAATGCACGTGCCTATAATGGGCACGCAAGCGTGAGCTTTTCCTCGATCGCCAAGGCCTGGTATCTGCGTCCAGATCAATTGCCAGACGATGTCGATACTGCTGGGTTAGAGGTTACGGAAGGTTACAAGCCTGATATTGATACGGGCGTTTTCACTTATGCCACGCACGCCGCTATTGTTGAGGTAGATAAAGACACCGGCAAGGTCGATGTACAAGACTACGTCGTTTTCGAAGATTGCGGCAAGCGCGTAAACCCGCTAATTCTTGAAGGCCAGACTTACGGTGGCGCTGCGCAGGGAATCGGCACTGCATTATTTGAAGAAGCTCTCTATGATGCTAATGGGCAACCGCTGACCTCAACGCTTGCAGATTATATTCTACCCGGTCCAGCAGAACTACCGCACTTTAGATTGTCTCATAAAGAAACTTTGTCCCCATACACAAGGCATGGCATCAAAGGCGTTGGCGAGGGTGCCGCAATTGCGCCGGGGGGGGCAATCTTGAATGCGATCAACGACGCGCTGCAACCTCAAAAAATAGAAATCAACGAACTTCCAGCAACGCCTCACAAGATTCTAAGCGCATTGTTGGCTGGCGCCGAGGCTGAGAGGGAAATCACTTGAAACCTGTAGCATTTGAACTGTGTATTTCCGCGGATATCGCGTCAGCTGCTGGAATTCTGAGCAAGAATGATGGAGACACCAAGATCATCGCAGGCGGACAATCATTGGGCCCAATGCTGAATTTGCGCTTGGCGCGCCCAGACAGGTTAGTGGACGTTGCCCAGACACCGGCATTACGCAAAATCACACAGACCCAAGCGTTCGTCGCTTTTGGCGCCGCTACACGGCATGCCGAGATAGAAGATGGGAAAACGCCTGACCCAAGTTGCGGGATGATGCCCTATGTAGCATCAGGGATCGCTTATCGAGCTATCCGGAACAAAGGAACATTAGGCGGAAGTCTATGCCACGCCGATCCAGCTGCGGATTGGGTGACAGCAATGACCGCACTGAACGCAACGCTTATCATAACATCTGTCGGAAAAGACACCAGAAAGACACCGATGGTAGAATTCATGCAGGGCGCATATCGGACAACACTCGAGCCAGGTGAGATTTTGACTTCCGTCCTCGTTCCAAAATATTCAGACAAGACAGTTTGGGGGTACTACAAGATTTGCCGCAAAGTTGGCGAGTTCGCGGACGTGATTGTTGCCTGGGTGGCTGATCCAACAAAGCAGTACTCAAGGATTGTACTTGGAGCAGGTTCAGGAGCCCCGTTGGTCCTGAACCACCTCGCTAAAGAACTAGCACAAACAGGTAACATACCCACACTTGATATTATCAAGGCTGAGCTAAAACTGCACTCTCCTGACCTAGATCAAGTAAAGAAACACCTCTTCGCCATCGCGTTGCAACGTTGCGTTAAGGGGGCGTTGGCAAATGAATAAGAACCTGACTTTAACCGTGAATGGTGAAACCCATCAAGTTCAGGTAACGGACAGAACCCAATTGGCCGAAGTTTTGCGCGACCATCTGGATTTGACCGGCACTCATCTGGGATGCGAACAGGGTGTTTGCGGTGCATGCACCGTTAAAGTTGATGGCAAACCTACGCGTTCCTGCATCACATTTGCCAATTCCATCAACGGCGCAAAAATCGAGACTATCGAAGGCTACGCAGGGGATCCTGTTATGATCAAAATCCGTGAGGCATTTTCACGACATCATGCCTTGCAATGCGGATTCTGCACACCTGGGATGTTGGCCACGTCGCATGACATTCTGAATCGGTTTGCCTCACCATCAGAAGCAACTATCCGACACGAATTAAGTGGAAATTTATGTCGATGCACAGGTTATCAGGGCATCGTTCAGGCGATTATAGACGTCGCGAGCCAATTGGAAATGGAAGGTATTGCGCCTCCCAAACTGGCCCCAAAAAAACGTGGGGTGAGACCCAGTTTCACGCCTTTTGAACCCAAATTTGGTAACGCTCCCGCTCAGGCCGCTCAGCATCCACAAGGTTCTGTGAGAGCTGAAGGGAACTGGACTGTTGTAGAGCGGTCAATCGCCCTTCCCCATCCGCTCGGTAATGTTTGGCCCCTGTTTTCTGATATAAGAGCGGTAGCGGCATGTGTACCAGGAGCCAGCCTGACTGAGCAGGATGGATCCGCATTCGAAGGCGAAGTTGCAATCGCATTTGGACCTGTCAAAGCAAAATTCGGTGGATCCGGGACTTTCGAAGCTAACGAAACCGATCATACTGGTACTTTATTGGGTCAAGGTGCTGACAAAGGCGGACAGTCCAACGTAAAAGGTGAACTCCGTTACGTTCTCACTCCAAACGGAACTACCGGTTTCACAAATGTGGGGGTTACATTCCACTTCCAGATACAAGGGATGCTAGCGCAGTTTAATAGGCCTGAACTGGTGACTGGTTTTGTCGACTTTTTGTTAGAAAAATTCATTTCTAATTGCGATGCAGTACTGTCTGGCGGAACTGTCTCGACCTCACACAAAATTGGTGTCATTTCTTTAGGGTGGGCAGTAATAAAATCATTCATCAAACGTAGGCGAAGTTAGATCCGACATTAAGAACTATGAATTACCTCCCGAAATAGCCCGCCTCACGGCGGATTTTTTGCACAAAAATAGTTCATGATTCAAACGCCTACCTACCACAAAGTCTGTGAGCGTTCCGTGAAACGTCGGTTGAAATGTTGGCCCTGGCCATAAGAAGACCAAAGCGGCTCAGGCCTTCATTTATCATTGAAATCAGCAAGCGGTTTACGATGAATGCAGGGAAATCCTCTGCAGTAGCGATCGTCTTGCCAAGCTGTTTTATGATAAAAGACATCGATTCAAAAGTATCTTTAGATGTCGCAATTCCGTGAATAAGTTCAACCAATTTCATGACTGGAACCGGATTCATAAAGTGCACCCCCATGAATTTCTCTGGTCGATCCGTGCTGCGGGCCAATCTAGTCATAGAAATAGACGACGTATTGGTGGCCAAGATCGTATGAGGTTCAAGCGATTGGCCAAGAGCATCGAATATTTGGCTCTTTACCTCTTCATTTTCCGTCGCCGCCTCAATCACAAGATCGCACCCGCCCACGCTGTCAATTTCATTGGTAAGCGAAATATTTTACAAAGAGCATTCCATCTAATCTCGTCCTACTTTACTCCTTGCCACCATACGATACAAGTTTTTCTCTATCGTCGCCGCGACTCTATCCAGCGCGTCTTTTGAAATGTCGTTTAAAGTGACTTCGTAGCCTGCGGTCGCGAAACATTGCGCAATCCCGTTGCCCATTGGGCCGGCCCCAATCACACCTACAGTCTTAATCGGTGCCAATATCATAATATTAGACCCAAACCGTTAAAAGCGAGTTCATGGCCTCTAGTCAACGAATGCGCGTTCGATGACATACTCGCCGGGTCTACTGTTCGCTCCTTCTGTGAAGCCACGCGCTTCAAGAATTTCTTTGATGTCCATGTTCAGACCCATGGAGCCGCAAATCATCACCCGGTCGAATTCAGGATCCAATTCCGGCAGGCCAAGGTCATCAAACAATTTTCCAGAATTTATCAGATCTGTGATCCTACCCATTCGCTCCGACTGCTCGCGCGTTGTCGTGGCGTAACGGATAAATTTGTCCTGAGCTTCTTCACCGACCAGAGGGTCTTCCATCAATCTTTTTTCTAAATCGACACCGTACGCCAACTCGCTTTTCATGCGACAGGTTTGCGTAAGAATGACCCTATCAAATTTTTCATAGGACTCCGGTTCTCTCATCAAGCTGGCAAAAGGTGCGACGCCGGTTCCGGTCGACAACATCCACAACCGCTTCCCCGGGAGCAGCGCATCAATCACAAGCGTACCAGTAGATTTTATCTTAACTATCACTTGATCACCGGGTTGGATTTTTTGCAATTTTGAGGTCAAAGGTCCGTCTTGAACTTTGATGGAATAGAATTCCAACTCCTCATCCCAGAACGGTGAAGCAATGGAATAAGCCCGAAGAAGTGGCTTTCCATTTTCACCTGGCAGGCCAATCATCACAAATTCGCCTGAGCGGAAACGAAAGCTCGCAGGGCGCGATACGCGGAACGAAAACAAATGATCATCCCAATGTTTAACGCTCAGAACTGTTTGTCCACCCGGCAATTGCGCCACTTCCTTCGATGCTGCGGTCATAATCTTCTCCTTTTAAGGCAGGACATACGTGCTGAATTCTACGCTTCGTCGTCGGACGCGATGCGCAACCCGTCTATCTCTGTACCGTCGCCGGGATACGGTTCGCGGGGCGTCAAAGCAACGGTATCCCCGTCTTCGATCCCTTGTCCGACGATACGCGCGCCTTCGACTTCATAACTCGATCCAGTAACCCCGCCTTCCGGCGCATCACCAGCATCATAGATTGGTTTTTGAGAATGGATCTCTGGTGACTCTTCACCCGTGATAAGTAAATGCGCTTTGTTTGGCTTGCCGTTCCAGTCCTCGGCGTCCTTTGGCACATTTCCAATTTCATCGATGTTTGGCCAAATTTCAGCGTACTTCGTATTCACCGCCAACCATTCATCTAAACCTGAGTCAGTGTCGGGTTTGATCGCGTCAGCAGGGCATTCTGGCTCGCAGACTCCGCAATCGATACATTCCTCCGGATGAATGACGAGAAAATTCTCACCTTCATAGAAGCAATCAACAGGGCACACCGCAACGCAGTCTTGGAATTTACAGTTGATGCAATTTTCAGTGACAATAAAGGTCATGATTCATTCTCCATTTAAGGAGTATACTTCGTTTTATCTGAAATGAAAAGACTACCCTTTGATTGGAACCGGAATAACTTCATAGGAGTGGATAATTCTACGGTTAAGCACTGGATCGATCAATTCCATACGAAACGACGGGCTATATCGAACATCGCCGATCGCTCCGCATGTCCCACCAAACAGTAAGTCGCCGTCTCGTAGATCCTCGCCCTCTTCTCGAAGGTACGCCAATAGTTCCTGCGGTGAGAGCAAACCAGCTACATTTCCGTCTTGATATAGTACTTCTTTGCCATTTTCCTGAATGAAAGAGCGGATTTTTATTTTGTCCCAATGGTCCTCTACTTCGTCCAACGGCCAAAATTCAGTAGCAATGGGCTTATCACACAGTTGTTTTGCCACAGTAATTCCCATGTGCTCGTAGATTCGGTCCGTGTGATCCGACGCCGCTCCAACCCAGATGCGACCCTCGAACCGCACCAGCACATATTCAACTTCACCACTTGATCCGTCACCGATCACTTCAATTGCATCGGCGGTACTCAATCTTGAAACACCTACACGATAAAACATGGGGGTCTTTTCTGGGGCCGTGACGCCGATCTTGGCCAATTCATCTATATGATGCTGCAATGCATCTTTGTCACGGCCTGTCCAGCCGCCAACGATGGCGCGGGTGATAATAATCTCATGGTGGCTCTCACCTGTTTGGGACACAAACTTAGCGTTGATCTTAATATGTGCTGGCATTTTTTTTCCTATTATTAGCGGCCACGAATGACCTGCTCCAATCCACGGGCGATTGATAGTAACCTGCGATCATCACCGGTCATTCCGAACAACATCGCTCCGACGGGCAAATCGCCCATCTCATGGCACGGTATTGAAACAGCTGGCACATCAAGAAAGTTTCCTACTGCGGTATTGCGCAGGCATAGTAAGTTGATGGCATTTGATTTTTCAGTTTCTTCTAGCTCTGCTAGTGTTGGGGCGACAATTTGAACCGTCGGCAGGATTAGGGCATCGAACAACATTTGTTTTTGGGCTACTAACGCACGCAAGCGGCGGCGTTTTTCGCCTAGTTCGATGTAATCTGCGGCCGACTGTGATTTGCCTGCTTCGAAACGAGCTCGCACCCACGGGTCGTAATGATCTAACCGTGTTTCTAAGAGTTCTTTGTGCCATGCATAGGCATCAGCGCCCACAAATCCGCCTTTGCTATTAATTTCTGGTAACTCAGTAAGTTGTGGAATGCTGACTGGCGTCAACCTCACTCCACGTTGAGACAAGCGAGTCAAAACGCGCTCATATGCCTCGCCAACTTGATCATCCATGTGTTCCGTGACGTAGCCATCCAGCACACCAATCCGCACTCCACCTTCAGGAAATGATTCAACATCATCTCCTGCCCCGCCGGACAAGATCGAATCTAGAACAGCCGCGCAAGAAACGCTCGTGGTAAATGGCCCCACACAGTCCAATGTTTTAGATAATGGGATAGCCCCAGTCTTAGGGACCCGTGTAGATGTGGGTTTAAAACCGATTATCCCGCAAAATGCTGCTGGGATACGACAAGATCCACCCGTGTCTGTGCCGATAGCCGCGGGCACCAACGCGCGCGATACACTGACCCCAGCCCCTGATGACGAGCCCCCAGGCACACGGGGAACATTTACATCATGTGGGTTAAGCGGCGTTCCAAAATGCGCGTTTACACCTAGTCCCGAATAGGCAAACTCGGTCATGTTATTTTTGCCGATAATGATGAAGCCAGCTGCCTGAAGACGGTCGATAATCTCAGCGTTTTTTTCTGCTGCAGGCCGGTCATCCAAAACTCTTGAACCCGCCCGTGTTACCTCACCTGCAACGTCGAACAGATCCTTAACGGCAATCGGAATACCGGCATGTGTTGGCAATACCATTCCACTCTTACGTCCTTGATCGATCCAACTTGCGGTTTGCCGCGCTTTCTTTTTATATTGACTAAGAAAGGCATTCTCGCCGTGAGGACCGGAAGAAGAGATTCCTTCAAAACATTCCTCAACTAGTGCACGACTAGTAAGGGCTCCGCTTTGCAATTTACGAGACAAGTCTGTGAGATTTTGGATCATGTTCAACGCCTGAAAAAGTTCGGGCCGCGACAGTTCTTGCCGCGAACCTGGGAGAATTACTGAGGGTCGTAGTAGTGCATTTCAACTAACAGACAGCCTTCTTCCGTGCGGAAGGGTCCGTGCGCTACATGCGGGGGGCGAACGCAATATGTAAATGGACCAAAACGTTCGCCGCCTTCGGTGCCTTCGTTGCCGACCCACATATCACCAGTGAGCACTAGCACCTCTTCCCAATAGTCATGCTCGAAAGGGACAGTGGTATAGGTACCTGGGTCGAATTTCAGCAACCGTGTCCATCCACCTTGCCGGTTTTCCATATCAAGATGACCGGACAGAATTTTTTGCTTGATCCCAGACGGATAGCCTTTGGGAGTTACCCAATCGCCTTCCATATCGAGTTGATAGAATTCTCGGTGTTCTTTGTTTATCGCCATGTTCTTCTCCTTATTCAGCTGGTTCGTCTGCAAATTTCGGGTTGTTAAGTCGAATGGTCTCCATGTTGTTCCTGTTGGTTAAGAACTTGTCCTGCTCGAATACAGCGTCAGGGATATTGAAAAATCCTTCGTCCAACTGCTTGGGTGAGGTCTCATTCATTTCGATTGAATCGAATGGACAAACGTCCAAACACAATTCGCAACCAATGCATTTATCGACATGAACATCGATTTTGCCATCAGGGTTTTGAGATAAAGCTTCGTAGAAACAGACTTGGATACACACGTTGCAAGTCGGATTCTTACAAGTGTCTTCATTGACAACTGCGTGGATGCGGTTCTTCGAAAACTGTTCCGAATAGTCTTTCACTGAACGCTTAGAAGCTATCCCGATCATGTCGTCGACGGTCTTATAACCCTTATCATCCATGAACTGTTCAAGCCCATCGATCATTTTTGGCAACCACTTAACGCCCTTCACCATCAGGACAGAACCAACCTGAACAAGACTTGCACCAGCCATGATAAATTCGACTAAGTCTTTGTGATCAAAGACGCCGTTAGACCCTGTAATTGGGATGCCAAGTTCTTCGTGGATGCGATGGACCCAGCGAAGAGACAACGGCTTAACCCAAGTCCCACCGATGCCAGCCGGCCCACCAATACGCGGCTGGCCTGTCTCGATGTCTACAACAAACCCAGTATAACGGTTGATCGCTGTAACGGCAGCGGCTCCTGCCTCCTTTGCGGCGGAAGCAATTTCCAATGGCTTCGACTGGTCTGGTGTCAGCTTGACGACAACGGGAATATCGACGGATTCACAAACTTGGCGCGTAACCTCAAAAGCAATTTCCGGCTCTTGACCAATCATCGAGCCACCATGGACGCCGGGCATCATTGCCGGGTGTGGACATCCAAAATTCAACTCTACCATCGGCAGGCCACAATCTTCGATTGTCCGACAAATGTCTTTCCACCCATTCACATCTTTCGCGCCAGCGCTCCCGATTAAGTGCGCACCACGCTCCGCTGCGTATTTCTGGGTATCGATAAGATCAGGAATCCAATCTTTATAGTAAGTACTTGAATAACCTGAACGGCTGTAAAAAACGAAGTCTCGCGCAGCCTTACCGCGAATGATGTCTCCTTTCGAATTCATCACGCAGTATTTGGAATTTTGCGTCAAGCGCGCCATGTCTTCGATGTCCGTCAGAGTCTTGATAATGGCACCAGATGCGCCGTAGTCGAAACACTGCTTAATCAAATCAGGGCTGTTGGTGGTTTCAAGGGATGCTATGATCACCGGGTTTTTGAACTTTACTCCACAGAAGTCCACACTCATATCGGCCATCATTGTTTTCCTTGTACAAACTGCTTTGTTTAGGTCGGTCAGTTCCAAGCGCTTTAAATATCAAGGCCGACTCTCAGAACTCATTTCCCTTTGACAAAGAACTATAGGGAGTATACGTCCCTTTATCAATACTTCATTTCTTCTTTTTTGGAGCCCCTCATGGAACTAAGCCCACAAAGTGCCGCAGCCTTATCTTCATTCAATTGGGAAGACCCATTTCTATTAGAAAACCAGCTTCTTGACGAAGAAAAGATGATAAAAGATTCGGCACACGCATTTGCGCAGGAAAAACTTGTGCCACGAATCCTAAAGGCGTTTTCTGAGGAGGAGACCGACCCAGAAATATTTCGTGAAATGGGTGAAATGGGATTTCTCGGGACAACGATTCCAGAGGAATATGGAGGTCTCGGCGCAAGCTATGTCGCTTATGGGTTAGTTGCGCGCGAAGTAGAACGGGTCGATAGCGGCTACCGGTCGATGATGTCAGTTCAATCCAGTCTCGTCATGTATCCGATTTACGCCTACGGCACCGAAGAACAACGGCGCAAATACTTGCCAAAATTGGCAACAGGTGAATTTATCGGCTGTTTTGGTCTGACTGAGCCAGATGCAGGGTCAGATCCCAGCGGCATGACAACAACTGCCCTGAAAACTGAGTCAGGCTACCGCCTCAGCGGCTCAAAGACATGGATCAGCAATTCGCCTATCGCAGACGTGTTTGTCGTTTGGGCTAAATCGGAAGCACACCAAGGGGAAATCAAAGGTTTTGTACTTGAGAAAGGAACGGCTGGCCTTAGCACTCCGAAAATTGAAAAAAAGTTAAGCCTAAGAGCCTCTGTTACTGGCGAAATTGTAATGCAAAACGTCGAGGTAGGCGAAGATGCACTTTTACCAAACATCGAGGGCCTAAAAGGTCCATTTGGTTGTCTTAACCGTGCTCGTTTCGGCATTGCATGGGGCGTTATGGGGGCTGCTGAGGACTGTTGGTTCTCTTCCCGGCAATATGGCTTGGATAGGAGGCAGTTCAACAAACCACTCGCCCAGACACAGTTGTTTCAACTCAAGCTCGCGAACATGCAAACAGAGATAGCACTTGGACTTCAGGCTGCGCTAAGGGTTGGCAGATTGATGGACGAAGCCCACGCCGCGCCAGAAATGATCTCACTCATCAAGCGAAATAATTGTGGCAAAGCGTTGGAAATCGCTCGTCATGCACGTGATATGCACGGCGGCAATGGAATTAGCCTAGAATTTGGGGTTATTCGCCACATGATCAATTTGGAAACGGTAAACACATATGAAGGCACGCATGACGTTCATGCTTTAATCCTCGGCCGTGCACAAACCGGCTTGCAAGCGTTTGCATAGGAACAAAATATGGACCGAGCAGACGTCGTAGACAAAGCGTTTCGAACGAGGCTGGCCGCTGGGGATCTCCCTGAAATTCAAGTCACCAATGGCCCGCTCAACCCAGAAGACGCAGTCGCTATCTTCCGGGCGCAGTGCCTGTCCAGAAATCTGGACAGGCGCTCGCGAAAAATGCAATCGGAAGGACAAGGGTTCTACACTATTGGATCATCAGGGCACGAAGGGATGGCAGCAATCGCTTCAGCCCTACGACCAGATGACATGGCATTTTTGCACTACCGAGATGGTGCATTTCAAACGATGCGCTCATCGCAAGTCCCCAGTGTAACGCCTGCATGGGACATGCTGTTGAGTTTTTCCACAGCAAAGGAAGATCCCATATCGGGTGGACGACATAAGGTATTGGGCTCAAGGGCCCTGAACATTCCGCCCCAAACTTCGACGATAGCGAGTCATTTGCCAAAAGCAGTTGGTGCCGCATATTCTGTCCCCTTGGCAAAAAGGATGTCACCGGAACACCGTGTCCTGAACGATGACTCGATCGTGATGTGCTCTTTTGGCGACGCCTCTGCAAATCATTCGACGGCACAGGGTGCAATCAACTCAGCCTGCTGGACGTCCTTTCAGTCGGTGCCCCTTCCGCTGCTATTTGTTTGTGAAGACAATGGCATCGGCATATCTACGCAGACCCCAAAAGGTTGGATTGCCGCAAATTTCGAAGCAAAACCCGGGCTAAAGTATTTTCATGCAAACGGCTTGGACATTTATGACACTTACCGTGTAGCTCGTGAAGCCGCCAACTTCGTAAGGTATCGTAAAAAACCAGCCTTTCTGCACCTTAGCCTTGTGCGGCTTTACGGCCACGCAGGATCAGATATGCAGCAAACTTATCTGAAAAAATTCATCTTTGAGAAGTGGGAAGACGACGACCCGCTTATACATTCTGCGGCCCTTCTGCTCGGGAAAGACATACTGACCCAAAGGCAAATCCTCAGGATTTATCAAAATGCAGAAGACCAATGCCTACGTATCGCGAAAGAAGTCGTAAATCGCCCACGACTCACAAAAGCGAGTGAAGTCATGGCTGCCATTGTGCCCCCGGCCCGCGATTGTCAAGCCACCAACGGTCCGTCCGATGTTGATCGATCGAACATCTTTGGATCAGACTACAAGCAGATAGACAAGCAACAGCCAATGTCGCGACTTCTGAATTGGGCGTTAACCGACCTGATGCAGCAACATCAAGAAGTTGTCATGATGGGTGAGGATGTCGGGCATAAGGGCGGCGTATACGGGGTAACACAAAAACTGTCAGACAGGTTTGGTCCTGACCGGGTGATAGACACACTTCTCGACGAACAATCCGTTCTGGGCCTCGCAATTGGCCTTGCGCACAACGGTTTTATTCCGATGCCAGAGATCCAATTTTTGGCATACCTTCATAATGCCGAAGACCAACTTCGAGGCGAAGCCGCAACACTTTCGTTTTTCTCAAATGGCCAATTCACCAATCCCATGGTTTTACGGATTGCCGGGCTTGGATATCAGAAAGGTTTTGGTGGGCATTTCCACAACGACAACTCATTAGCGGTTCTTCGGGATATCCCTGGGATTGTGATCGCTTGCCCGTCACGTGGTGACGAGGCCGCGATGATGCTACGCGAATGTGTGCGCCTAGCAAGAGAAGAACAACGTGTCGTTGTAGTGATCGAACCTATCGCCCTATATCATGTGCGTGACCTATTGGAGGACAAAGACAACAAATGGACATCAGTTTATCCGTCTCCAGATCGCAGTATACCGCTCGGGGAAGTCGGCGTTGACGGCACAGGGCCATTAGCAATCCTGACCTATGGCAACGGGCGCTACCTCTCGACGCAGGCCGCAGTTGATCTGAAAGCTCAAGGCATTGAATGCCGCATTATTGATCTTCGCTGGTTAGCCCCCTTACCCGTTGGCAATATTCTTTCGGCATTGGATGGTGCCAAAAAAGTACTGATCGTTGATGAATGTCGTGGTACTGGCGGCCAGTCCGAAGCCCTGATGGCACTGTTGTCTGAACGTACAGATTTGCCACACTCACGCATCGCCGCAGAAGATAGCTTCATCCCAACCGGCCCGTCTTATGCGTCAACGATGCCATCGAGACTGTCCATAACAGAGGCCGCAAAAAAGTTGTGGGAACAAAAATGAAGAAAACTGCCATTGTAGTTGCGCCCGGTCGCGGAACATACAATAGAACAGAACTTGGGTATTTGGCGAAATTGCATTTAAACAACGCGGCCCTCATCAAGAAATTTGATGGGTATCGCAGCAGTCAAAATCAAAAAACGGTGACGGAGCTTGATAGCGCCGCGCATTTTTCTGGCGCGACCCACACGCGCGGCGACAACGCCTCGCCATTGATCTACGCTTGTTCATATTGCGACTTTCTGTCCATTGACCGCAATGAAATCGACATTCTGGCAGTGACCGGCAACTCCATGGGCTGGTACACCGCCCTCGCCTGCGCTGGTGCCTTGGATCCAATGGGCGGGCTTGAAATCGTCAATACAATGGGCTCTCTAATGCAAGAGTCGCTCATTGGAGGACAATTGATATACCCCTTTGTTGATGATGAATGGGCTCCCGTCCAACAGCAACGCAACGCTATTGAATCCAAGATCCAAGAGATCGACGGGCGAAAAGACATGGTACTGTCGATTTCCATCAATTTGGGTGGAATGTTTGTTCTTGCAGGTAACGAAGCAGGCCTGAGCGCATTCGAGGCAGAGATGCATCGCCTTCAGGAACGCTATCCTATGAGACTGCCAAACCATGCCGCTTTCCACAGCAAACTACAACTTTCTGTCGCTGCAAAAGGCCGCGACGATCTTTCAGAAAGTCTGTTCTTACAGCCAGAATTACCGCTCATAGACGGCCGCGGTGCCATTTGGAATCCAAAAGCGAGTAACCTAACCGCACTTTATGAATATACACTTGGTCACCAAGTTGTTGAAACGTTCGATTTTACAAAAGCGATCCGAACTGCTGCCTTGGAGTTCATGCCTGATATGTTCATCGTTTTGGGCCCTGGAACGACCCTGGGGGGTGCAACGGCACAGAGCCTCCTACTCGCAAACTGGAGGGGCTTGAACACGAAACCGGACTTCAAAGCTGCCCAAACCGCACAACCAATTCTTGCTTCCATGGGGATACCAGAGCAACGAAAAATGCTCAACGCTTAGAAAATTCGGCCATTGCAGCTAATATGTAAACTATACTTGGAGTAGTTGAGTACCCGAAGATCATGTTAACGTTTAGGAGAAAATTGATTCATGTTCTCACATGAACCGTTCAAAATTTTTTTTCCCTTGAGGACCGCCGCGAATTTCTGGCGTGTGTGAAGCGACAGCGGGAGGATCATGGCGTTGCACGCGGGCAAATGCGCTTTTACTGTTGGATGACGGCAAGTCTGAGCCTCCCCTTTGAAGTGGTCCGCCCCTATAGTTAGGTAAGCGGAGGACTAAGAATGGCGATTAAGAGACCCAAGCCCGAAGAGATTGTCGTGAAGTTACGGCAGGTTGAAGTTCTAATGGGGCAAGGTATGCCCTGAATTGACGCGATCCGTCAGATCAGTGTGACTGAACAAACCTATTACCGTTGGAAGAAGAAGTACGGCGGAATGGGCACAGAACAACTCAAGAAACTGAAGCGGTTACAGAAAGAGGACGAGCGTCTTCGCCAAGCAGTATCGGGCCTGTTTATTTTACGCCCTATTCCCGCCCACGTCAGGTCGGACAACGTCCTATGCGCGGAATAAATGGCTGATTTGGCATCAGGTCATTGTCGTCTCGAGGTATCTCGACACGTTAAAAGCATGGTTCAGTTCGGCGTT
>Ga0307997_10000216_pt1 | contig 25701 bp, 25 predicted proteins | sample Davwhametageno36_FD_203165 | JGI IMG/M metagenome (GOLD analysis project Ga0307997, IMG submission 203165) | Marine microbial communities from Davis Island wharf, Antarctic Ocean - #36 | ecosystem: Environmental > Aquatic > Marine > Unclassified | place: Antarctic Ocean: Davis Island wharf... | reverse complement strand
ATCCAATTGTAAAAGGTTCGCGCAAACCGTGGTGGAAGTCATCACGTCGCTCCTTGGAACTCACCCAATACCACATCCCCCACCACTTTTTGGGTGATGATCCTTTTGTCAAAGGGTTGTCTTGATATTAACTTCAGTAGGATAGAACAATGAGTCTTGTAGTTTTTAAACCGTGGGTGCTCAATTGGGCACATCAGGTCAGCGTTTATCGGCTTTCCAGATAATGCGGAGGTGGGTAACCTCTCGGCAGAAACCATTGACGGCTTGCTTTTCATGGTCGGTCCGCTTTATTTCGGGTTCTACTTACTCGCAATGTTCCTCATGTCGTTCTGCAAGCTCGACAAGAAACGTCATGCAGAAATTCTGGCAGAGTTGGAAAAACGACGTGATGCGGCCTCGCTTTAAAAGCAAGTTTGAGACCACCTGAACTTCAACCATAACAAATTAACTCAGGTTGACAGCCAAAGGTGGAATGCACAATTGAGGAACCCTTTTGAGAATATGGGTGGGTTCTCGACATCAGATTTTGTGTAGGGAACGGGAGTTGCGGTAAATTATGCAACCGTCAAACTAACGACACGAGTCAATCGCGCGGAAGCCCATATCGGGAATCAATTTAGCAGCACGGGGGCACAGCGAAATGGATTTGGACACTTATCAAGCACTCGGATTGCACAAGTCGTTTTCGTTGCAGCAACCAGTTAAAGGGCGAGCAGCAAAAGAATTCGGCCAGTTCATGCAACCGTCTGGAGACAACCAGTACCATCCGTGTGCGGAAGCTTTTCCCGCAGCGGACCTTCCTCGAGGCAACGTCGAGTACATCGAGGCATGGGCCGACAGCGCGGTTTTCAGCGGAACGCAACGTGACATGTGGATATACCAACCGGCTCAGCTGGATACCTCGAGCGAACCGCCGAATCTGATCTTTTTTCAAGACGGGGCAGGGTACGTCAGCCCCGATGGCCCGGTGCGGGCAGCGGCGGTTCTAGACACCCTCATTCACGCAGGTGAGTTGCTGCCAACCGTCGGCGTATTCGTCAACCCTGGCACAAAGGTTCCAGAGCGCGAGCGCGACGACCCAGAGTTCGGGCGACAGCGTAGCCTCGAGTACGACTCGATGACCGACGCCTATGTCCGCTTTGCACTCGAAGATGTTTTGCCGTTCGTCGAAAAGCGTATCGGCAGGTCATTGATCAACGATCCGGCCGGGCGGGCGATATGCGGTATTTCCAGCGGAGGGATATGCGCGTGGACTGCGGCATGGTGCAGACCAGATATGTTCGGCAAGGTATTGAGCCATTGCGGTTCGTTCACCAACATTCGCGGCGGCCACAACTACCCATATCTGTTACACACCACGGTGCGCAAGCCGATTCGGGCGATTTTAACGAGTGGCGAAATCGATCTGAACATACCCTTTGGCAGCTGGCAGCTTGCCAACAAACAAATGGCATCAGCTTTGCAGTACTCAGGTTACGAGCACCAGTTTTTCTTTGGCGAGGGCGGGCACAGTTTGCGCCATGGGGGCGCTGTATTCGCTGACTCGCTGCGATGGCTGTTCGAATAACTCAAAGCCGCTAAGGAACATTGATACCGTTCGCACAATCTACAGGTCTGCTTTGCGACCTTCAACAATGACACGAGTAAATCCCTCAGAGGAGCATAATTGATGACTGATAGTATTATTTTACCCATGGCGACCAAGGACGATGCGCTGGAGCTGATTGGCGGCAAAGGTCGATCACTGGCAAAGATGTCGACTGCCGGATTTGATGTCCCTTCCGGCTTTCATCTCACAGCCGATGCCTATCGCGCCTTTGTTGCAGAGAACGATTTGCAGGCAAAGATTGTTGAGTTGGCCAAACCCGCGCTGGACAATGACTGGGTCTCCTTTGAGCCAGCATCGGCGTCTATTCAAAAGCTGATCACTGCCTGTGAGATGTCGGATGCGCTCGCCAGCCAACTACGTGAAACCTATGCCGGTCTTGGGTCAGACCCCGCGGTAGCGGTTCGTTCATCAGCCAATGCCGAAGACCTGCCGGGCCTTTCCTTTGCCGGGCAGCAGGACACCTACCTGAATGTTAAAGGTGCCGATGCCCTGCTTGAGGCAGTACGTAACTGTTGGGCTTCTCTTTGGACCGCCCAGGCCATCAGCTATCGCCACGAGAATGACATTGACCAGGGTTCGGTCGCCATGGCTGTGGTTGTACAGATTATGGTGCCCGCAGATGTTGCCGGTATTTTATTTACTGCCAACCCGGCAACGGGTGATCGCACCGAGATGATCATTAATGCCAGCTTTGGGCTGGGTGAGGCGGTTGTCGGCGGGCAGGTCACGCCTGACACATTCATCATCGATAGAGAATCAAAGCACGTCAAAGAGACCATGATCGGGCCGAAGGAACAGATGATTGTTGCCGATGGCGAGCAGGGTACCAAACTGACCGATGTAGAGGTCGCTGATCGTGATCAATCTTCGCTGTCCGATGCACTACTCAACGATCTGGTTGAACTTGCGCTGAAGGTTGAAAAAAACTACGACGGTCTACCCCAGGATATTGAGTGGGCGATTGTCGATGGCAAGATTGCCCTGTTGCAGTCCCGACCGATTACAAATCTGCCACCACAACCCCTTGAAGTTGATTGGACCCCGCCCAAGGAAATCCCGGCACTGGTTCGACGTCAGATTGTGGAGAATATTCCGGACCCTACCTGTGAGCTGTTTGATGAGCTTTACATCCGCTATTCGCTGCGCTGGGACAAGAAGCACAAGATTTCGAATTACGCCACACTCAACGGTTTCGCTTTTCAGATTATGGACCCGGGCGGCATTACCGGCACCAAGGAGGAATGGAAAGCCGGTATTCGCACCGCACGGGAGAAAGTTGCTGCCACCACGGAAGGTATGGCGCAGGAGAAACATGATCTGGATCTGTTTGTCAGTGAACTATCCGATGACGACCGGCCCGTGTTTCAGAAAATGGCTGATGAGCTGAACAGCGATAACCTGCCAAACGCAGTGACCGTACCGGAGAGTAATGATCCGACCTTCACAGCGTTCCACAAAACCTTCACCAATGACAAACAACACCGGGACTGGCGAGAACGCGCCATGCCGGAACTGGATGCTGCCACGGCCAAATGGGCGGCACTGGATATTGCTGGCGCCTCTGATGCAACCCTGATGGAAGGCATCAGAGAACTGACCGAAGCAGAAGGCTGGTATTGGGCCGGTAACGGCGGACATACCTTTGGTGTTGCCAAGTCTGTGGATGATCAACTGCAAAGCTTTTTGAGAGATACTCTACCGGATCATAAATTCACCAGTGGTCTGTTCCTGAGTGGTTTCAAGTCGCGGATTATGTTGGCCAATGACGCATTGTTTGAGATTGCCAAAGTCCTCAGAGCTGATGAAACGTTGAAACTGTTGATTTTGGCGACGCCGCCCCACAGGCTCATGGGTGAGCTTGAGGCAACGTCTGATAGCCAACAGATACTAAAAGATATCGACACCTATCTTCAGGAATATGGTCATCAGGGATACAGTCTAGATTTTTGTGAACCTACACAGCAGGAAGATCCTTCCGCTCTGTTCGTTACGCTGAAGAACATGGTGCGTCGCAAAGATTACGATCCTGTACAGCATGAACAAGAAGCCAGCAGGAAAAAAGAGAAAGCGCTGAAGGAAATTGGTGAGCTTCTTTCTGGGTTGCAGTACTGGCAGTTCCGCTATCGTCTGTGGTTTGCCAACAAGTATTACCCGATGCGTGAGGAATCCTGTTTCGTATTAGGTATGGCCTGGCCCGCACTGCGCCCCATGGCAGCAGAGTTAGGTCGACGTATGGTTGAAGTGGGTACATTCAAACAACCTGATGATGTCTACCACATGTATACCGCTGAACTGGATGAAGCGATGACGCTTCGAGCGGACAACAAGGCGAAGCCGGCACTGGGCGAACTGGCGCAAGAGCGAAGAGAATTGCGGGAGAGACGAAAGCGTTTACACCCACCGGGTACTTGTCCGCCTGAAGCCAGTGAACAGCCGGGCATCGCATTCAAGGAAACACAGATCAAGAATGACGACAGCAGCGATACGCTAATGGGTATTCCCGTGAGTCCGGGTACTATTACTGCCGAGGTCAGCGTCATTATGAATCCATCCGAATTCAGCAATATGATTCCGGGATCTATTTTGGTGTGCCCCATGACTTCACCGGCATGGACGCAGCTTTTTGCCCATGCAGCCGGATTGGTGACTGATATCGGCGGAATCCTGGGACATGGCTCTATTGTTGCGAGGGAGTATGGAATCCCCGCTGTGGTAGGTACAGGTAACGGTACCCAGCGAATCAAGCATGGACAGATGATTGAGATTGATGGCGATAGTGGTACGGTTAAGTTACTCGAAGAGGCGTGAAGCTTACGATATTTTGACAATTGGAGGCACCATGATTCTACCAATAGTCATGCTCTGTCTGCTGACTCAGCTATTGCTGGCCCCTTTCGTTTATGCGGCAGGCAAGGAGGATTCAGCCAAAAACATGGAGGGTGTTCTGGATCATGTCTTTATGCAGGGTGAGCTAGAAAGAACCTACAAGATTCATGTACCAAAGGACCGAACTGAAAGCGCCCCACTGTTGTTTGTACTGCACGGTATGGGGATGACTAGCGACTGGACCTACAGGATTGGGTTCAATGAGCTTGCTGACCAACATGGATATGTTGTGGTGTATCCACAAAGTCTGGCCAAAACCATCTACCTTTCTGACTTTCTGGGAATGCGTGATGCGGCCTGGCTTGCCGTAACTTCGGTTCTGCGCTGGAACAATGAAAATGCGGACGATCGATACGGCGGCGCCAGCGATGTGGATTTTCTCTCAGAACTGGCCAGACATCTTCAGAAAAAATATCAGCTGAATGCCGCGCAGACTTTTGTGGCCGGGTTCTCTAATGGTGGTTATATGAGTTATACGCTGATGTGTCAGGCGGGTGAAACCTTCAGGGGTGCCGGCATTGTTGCCGGGCTGATGGATGGCGTCAATGTGGATGGCTGTGCACCCAGCGGGCCCAAACCATTGATTCACCTTCATGGTACAGCAGACTCAATGGTTCCGATCGAAGGTAGAGAGGCAGGAGGTAAGGACAATCTGCCAACACCCTCAGCACATGATGCGGTGAAATACTTCGCAAAATTAAACAACACCACAATAGAGGAGACGGTAAAAGTCTCTGCAAACACCACCGCCTATATCTACAGGTCTGAAGATGGCGGTGCCGAATCACGTTTCTATCGAATCGCGGGATTTATCCATTACTGGCCCGGCGCCCCGTATGTTGGAGACAAGCAACTGGTTGATAACTCAGGTGTTAATGCGACTGAGCTTATCTGGGAGTTTTTCTCACAATACTGAATGCCAGTAACCATTCTCTGGTATACAGGCAGGGCGACTCTACTCAATATCCAAAACTGCGCGCTCTACCCGGCCGAGCCGTGTATACAATGTTTTGTCGATCACCGCCGCGACGTCAGTCGATGCTGGGCGATGCGAACGCGAAAAGAACGCGTGCTGTGCACGACGTAGTTTGTGGGTGCAATTCTGTGTACCACCATGCCACAAATGTGCGTTATAAACGACGCATGAACCCGCGCTACCCGTAACCTTGATCTCTCCTTCAACGGGTGCGTTGAGGTCGCGGGGCTCACCGTTTACCAGATCTTCATTTGGGTGAATTCCGCTGCGATGCGAACCCGGCACGATGCGCGTGGCGCCATTGTCTTGCGTAAATTCATCAATCAACCACACCGCATTAACGACCTGAGGTTCTCCCTTTACGCCCCATAAAAAATCCGCGTGGATACCCTGATGGCCGTAACCGGGCAGGGCGCAGTGGTAGTTGGAACCAATGTACTTGAGGTGCACACCCAGCACGTGTCGGACGGCGGCGAGCAACCTTGGGTGCATAAAGATAGGGTCCAGCAGACCGTCACGATTCATGGGTTTGACCACGGTGTCTACGACCCGACCAATTCCCCTTGTCTCTGCATTCTCTGGGCTCGCACCTTCTTGCTCTATTGCCGCATCGTAGCGATCACGCATTTTTTTCAGCTGATCTGCATTGAGTAGCGGCCCGAGATCGACGTAACCATTGCGGTCGAGTGATTCTTTCTCTGTATCAGAGAGCACACCATTGTTTTTGTCGGCCAGGCCAAGCTGATGCATCGCATATTCGATTTCGGAGGGTGGTAACCGATTTAGTGGCCCGCCTAGGAACAGTTCCAAAACAAGCCGAGCATTTTTGCTCAGGTCCGTATCGTCCTGTGCCAGATAGGCATCAAGGGCTGCGCGACGTCCTTCATCTGAGTCTGCCGCATTCCAAATTTCAGTGGCGATAACACACTTTTCTTAGCCCTTGCGGCGCTGCTCGCCAGTCGCTTGAAAAATGTGACGTGGCATTGTCAGATCGTCGGGTATCTCATCGATCTGGGCTGCTGGAAAATACCGGGTAACTTCTTCATCTACATACATTGATGTTTCTCACCTGTCTCTAACTCGATGACACCTTAGTCTAACAGTCTAGGCGACCGTTTTTAGTCCGGGTTCGGCCAGATGGCATCACTACGCCTGGTTGCGCGGGAATTTCGCTCGGTCTCTGTTGACTACAGATCAAGTTCGAGTACCGGCGAAATCGCTCCGGAGCAACAAACCATGATCGATTGGTTGCTGGCCTTCTCATCGTCACTGAGCACCCAGTCCCTGTGGTCGGGTGTACCTCTTAGCACACTAACCTCGCACGCCCCACAGGACCCGCCGCGGCATGAATAGGGTATAGCAAAGCCCAGGCTTAGCAATACCTGCAGGATTGAACCATATTCTGGAACGAATACTTCTACATCACTTCGCACGAGTTTGACGGTAAAGCCTGCCTGGCTTGGTTCGTTGCGCATTTCGACCCTCTTCCAAGTAGACGAAATAAAGCATGCCTTTCGGTGAAGGTCAACAACCAGGAAAATCGGGTGAACTCAGTTAGCAGAACCAACCTTTGGGACTTCCAGGTTGGATCGGTACGAAGTACGCTAAAGTTATGCGGGTATCACGTTTATTCGACCTGGTGGAGGAGCATATCCTGGACAAATACATGAAAGATGCCGAGCGAGATGCGCTCAAGCTCGACAACCGTGGACCTCTCAGGTTTGGTGTTGATGGCCGATTGGATAACGGCATCGCCGAGGCGTTCTCTGAATACGGCTTCTATGTATTCGAGAACGTCATCAAACCAGTCGAGCTTAAGGATCTGAGAGACGACATTGCAAAGGCGCTTGCTCGCGCACCGGTCGGCCCCAAAGCCAGGGTCGATGCCAACGGAGATTCATCGATTGGCGCGGATCTGCCCGGCCCTTCGTTCAGCTTTGCCAGGCCCTTGTCCGACCCGTTGGGTGGAACTGACCGGTATCAGGGGCGACATCCGGTCAAGATGGTCGAGCGCAAGCCTGAGGCTGGTGCTCCTCAGTACACTGTGGAGCTCGTGCTCAACGTACTGCGCCTGTTGGATTCGTGTTTACGGCTATATGGTCATTCTGAAATTCTGCGGCTGGCCGAAAACCTCCTTGGTACAGATTTTCTGCCTTTTAACGAGAACATTTTTGTCAAGGAACCTGGGCTCGGCGCTGCGGTTGCCTGGCACCAGGATGGCACGACCCATTGGAATAGTCCTGATCGTGATGAGTTGAGCCACGGCTACAACAACCAGGTACAGGTGTATGACTACAGCCCAGAAAATGCCTTATGGGTGTTGCCGGGTTCACATAGATTAGGCAAGGTCGATATTCGTGCACGGCTAGCGGGCACGGAATCCGATCGTTTGCCAGGGGCAGTGCCGATACTTTGCGGGGCGGGTGACGTTTCGATCTGTAATCGGCAGGCAGTGCATGGCTCCTTCCCAAATTGTTCAGCCGACCGGCGGTGGAGTATCACCTATGGATTCTTGTCCCGCGAACGCGTCGTCGGCGTATCGACAAAGAAGCTGGATGGTAGCCTGCATACCTATGACGACCGGCAAGTGAACGAGCGAGCAAGGATGATCCCGCTGGCGGTGGATGCAAGGCGACAGCGTTATCCGAGCGAACCCATCTATCGGTACCAACCCAGCAAAGGTCTGGCGGCAGAGAATATTTGGAACGAACAGGCACGCGAGCGAATCAAGACCTACCACCTTCAGAATGTGCACATTTAAGGAACGCCAGCGGCCGCTGTAGCGGACTGCCCGATTTTGGGTGGACTTCAGAGCAACGGCGTACGCGCCTAAATGCCATCGAGCCCAGATTGATTCAGAATGCGTTTATCGAACCAACAATAGAAGAGGCATTGATCACGATGGCAGATCCAAAACCTGTTGGACCCGGCGACGGCCCTGTTGCAGTGACCGGTAGTGGCGGCTATATCGGCTCACATATTGTTCTCAATCTTGTCCAGCACGGTTATGAAGTGCGGGCGTGTGTGCGCGACAAGACCAACCTGCTCAACTGCGGCCATCTCAGTGCGATGAACAACATCGGTCCTGGTTCGGTCACTTTGTGGGAATGCGATCTTACCCGGCCAGGCGATTACGACGAAGTATTCAACGGCTGCAGCTGCGTTTTTCATGCCGCGGCAGAAATGGGCAATCTGGAAGGCTCAACGCCTCGCAAAGTTTACGAAGGTTGTTTCACAGCGACGAAAATGATCATGGAATCGATCAAAAAATCCGGTACGGTGCGGCGGCTGGTGTACACGAGTTCATTCGCGGCCGTGGGACATCCCGCGGCTGCGGATCATGTGCATACCGAAGACTGCTGGGCGGACACGAACATGGCGCAGCGCCCTTCGATCAAACAATGGACTGAGGAAGTCGTCGACCATGACCGTGAGGTTGCGTATGCAAAGGGCAAGGCCGAGGCTGAGCGATATGTCTATGCGGAGGCCGAGAAGATGGGCATCTCCGCGTTTGGCGTATGCCCTTGTCACGTCATCGGCCCACTTTTAAGTGCAAACCATCAACGTCCCTGGTGCTGGCAGACGCGTATCGGCGATATGATTGAAGGCTATGGTCACCCACGCATGTTTTGGAACATTGTCGACGTTCGCGATGTGGCGGAGACGCAGCGGCTTATCGCCGAGAGTCCAGATAACAATAATGGTGAGCGCTACAACCTGGTGGCTACGGACGAAAGCGGTGAGGTCAGGCAGACAGAACTGCAAGCGATCATGCGCAAGATGTACCCGGATGTCGCGGTTGCCGGCGTCTATCGTGAAGGCAAGTGGCGAAATGGACCTTTATCCGTGTTGGAAAAACCGATCACACAGTTGGGCCTCAAACCCCATGCAGTGGAAGAGACCATTCGCGACAACGTGGATTCGCTCGTTACCTGGGGATTAGTCAAACCACTCATTGGTCACGCAGATGAGTGGCAGCAAGAGGGTAACGACCTTGGCATTACATCGAAGTGGAGTCCCCATGAATACCCCGCGATGGATCCGGCGACGAGGACGTAGCCGTTATTAAGTTGCTTCGGCAGCGCATTCAGTTTGATAGCCGCTGTACTTCGGTTGATTGATGCTGACCTGACCGACCTAAATTGTCCTCACAGCCACGGGCGATCCGGGCCGTCTTTGCAGACTAGGCTATTCCCAACATCTTCAGGAAAGTTGCCTTCTGTTCGTCACTCATGCGGGCAACGTCCGGTACACCCCAGTCAGTTCGCGGCAACGCGAGCATTTCAGGCGAGTGTTTCAGTGCCAGTGCAGTGAGATTGTGCAGCCCCTTGCCCTTGTCCACATCCACACTCAGCGCCTCACCGACTCCGGGTGGCCATACAGGACAATTCTCGCGGGCATGTTCAGTGGAACCGCAGACATGGCATCTGGGAGCATCCTTTGCGGCCGCCTGAGTCTTCTTTCCCCCGCCTTTGGGGTCAACACCGCCGCGCAGTTTGGCCAGTTCTGCATACATCTTTGCCTCGTCTGCACCGCGCCCGCTTCGGTTCCCCGCGGGGTCGTAGAAGTAAGACGACTGCGATGCGATCGCTGCCCAGTTTGCCTTGATGTGAAACCCGGGCAACGCCAGGCACTTGTTCGGCAGGCCGGCGCCGCCCGACGCTTCGCCATCCTTGATCATGAAGTAATAGCCGGCCGCTTCACGGCCCGCCATCAACCTATCGGGGGTCAGCAGGTACTCCTCGCTAAAGCCCCAGTTGTACGGGTTGAGGTCGAGGTCCGACTCGCGGAGCAACTGGGCACCGAGCTCGCCGCAATGCTGGCACCACTCAAGGCTGGCGAACTCCCATTGACCGGTTCCGACGACTTCCCTGTTCATTCTTTCTAGCAATTCGTTCATGACGACTCTCCATCATGGGTGTCTGTGACAGCCGAGGCTGGGTATATAGGGCCTCGGGAGGTGGCCGAGGCTGCTAAGTCGCACGACTTATAGCGGGCTCGAACGAAGCACCGTGCCTGACCGGTCGCCGGTAAGCTCATCGTCTCGAAGAATCGGTGTGCCGTTCACCAGTGTTGCAAGGTATCCCGCACCGTCCTGAATCAGGCGACTGCTGCCGTGGGGGAAGTCCTGCACGACCCTGGGTTGCCTTTCTTCGACGCGGTCCAGGTCGATGACGTTGATGTCGGCGCGTTTGCCGACTTTTAGCTCGCCCCGGTCCTTGAGTGCCATTACCGCGGCTGGCCGACTGGTCATGCGGTGGATTGCAGTTTCCAATGGAATCCGTTTTTGGTCGCGAACCCAGTGGCTCAGCATGAACGATGGCCAGCCGGCGTCCATGATAATGGCAACGTGTGCGCCGGCGTCACCAAGCCCCGGCACAATCCAGTCGCGGTCCATCAGTTGTTCTACTTTATCAAAGTGCATATTGAAGAATGGCATGTGGAATGCAGCCTTGCCGTCGGATTCGAGCATCATGCGCAGCCACGTCTCCGCCGGGTGTTCATTGGCCAGCTTGCTGATTTCGTAAAGGTTATCCGTGCGATCTCTTGTGTAAACTGGCCGCTTGCCGTCCCCCATCCAGCGTAGCCCTTTGGCGAATTTTTCACTTCCTGGATCGTCTTTTGCGGCCTGGATCAGTTCACGTCGAAATGCGTCATCCCGTATCGCGTCGAGGCGCTTGTTGGGATCGATCTGGCGTAGCTTGCTCCAGCCTGGGAACAGGATCACGGTTTGCAGGTTCGACACGTTGCCACCACATCTCGGGACCGTCGTCCCATAGATTTGACAGCCCTCGGCACGATATTTCTCGATGATGTGGTGCGGGTCATCGAATTTGAAGCTTTGCGTTTCGACCGCGCTGAACAGCACCCTGCCACCACCAGCCTTTGCCTGTCTGCCGATGAGGTCGAGGTCCTTTTCGATGGCATCTTTGGAGTAGCAGGGGACGTTCTGCATCAGGCCGTTGTGTCGCGCAACCTGGCGCGCTATTGCTTCCAGTTCTTCGGCCTTGGCGAAGGTGCCGGGTATCGCTCGGCCATCGGGTATTCGATGGTTAGGCAGCCGGTTGGTGGAGAATCCTACTGCGCCATCCTTGATCGCCTGGCCTGCGATATCGGCCATTTGCTTGATCTCGTCGGCGTTCGGGTTTTGGTCGATACCGCGTTCGCCCATGACGTAATATCGAAGTGCGGCGTGTCCGATCATACCGGCGACGTTGATGGCTGGGTTCATTTTTTCGATCGAATCCAGGTATTCGCCGCAAGTCTCCCAGTCCCATGGAAGTCCTGACAATATTGCTTCCCGTGGAATCTGCTCGACTGTTTCCATCATTTCGGCCAAAAATGCGCGATCGCCTGGTTTACACGGCGCAAACGTGACCGCGCAGTTGCCCATCAGTACAGAAGTGACGCCGTGGTTTGAACAGGGGGAAAGTGCGGGGTCCCAGCCGATCTGGGCATCGAAGTGAGTATGGACATCGATAAAGCCAGGTGTGACTGCAGCGCCATCAGCATCAATTTCCCGCTTGCCACGTGCCGTGACACTGCCGATTGCAACAATCTCGTCGCCATCAATGGCAATATCGCCTGAAAAAGGCGTACCGCCGGTTCCATCCACGATAAGTCCACCGCGTATCACCAGATCATGTGCCATTTTGTTGCTCCGAGCTAAAGTAGGTTTGAGCCGATAAAATGCCTCCCCGGCAATGGAATATCAACTTGTGGGCGCGTGGAGATACCCCAATTATTAACTCGGTCAAAATCTTGTCCGAGTTCGCTCGGCAATTGCGCCTCCTTGTAGGAATCTTCGCACTGAAAAACAAGCTCTCGGATATACTAAAGTGGGCGCAAAGTATATCGTCAAAGTTCCCCCCACAATGGTTTGATGCAATGTTGATTGGCAAAATGTACGTTCTTTGCGTGCTGGTGCTTGTCATTGCACCCGTGTCAGTCCACGCAAAACTCGCTGGGTGCGTCGAAGGCAACTGCGACACCGGATTTGGCGTCTATCATTTCGAAGGTCAGCTTTCAGGGCAACGCTACGATGGCCAATGGCTTACTGGCAAGCGCTCGGGTACTGGCACTCATCACTACACGGGCGGCCATTGGTACAAGGGCGACTGGCTCGCGCGAAGGTAAAGGGACGCAGTCTTATTCCGATGGTGGCCGCCATGAGGGAAACTGGCGAAAGGGTGTCCGCGATGGACAAGGGACCATGTTTTATGCCGACGGACGTCGTTATGAACGGCTTTGGTGTGAGGGTCTCGAGCACGGCGCCGGAGTTATTTACTTTACTGACGGAGACCGTTATGTCGGCGAGTTCAACGTCGGTAAGCAAAGTAGCTCTGGCACCTATCACTTCACTAGCGGCGATCGGTTCGTCGGGCGATATGAGAACCAGCGCAGGCAAGGCCATGGCATCTATTATTATGCAGACGGTGAGTGATACGAGGGAAACTTCGAAGACAATCGGAAGCAGGGCCAGGGCACCTATTACTTCAGAGATGATAGTCGTTACGACGGTAATTGGGTTGACGACCGACCTTATGGTCGTGGCGTCATCCGCTATTCCGACAGCGGTTGCTACGCAGGTGGCTTCGCCATGGGGCGTAAACAGGGTAAAGGCATCCTGTACGGCAGCAAGGCAAGATCGTGAGCATAGGCCGTTGGCAGAATGATGAGTTCATCGAGACTGCCGCGATGGACGCAGAGGCCAGACAAAAGTTCAAACAAAAGATCAGGCAACGATTTGGTGGGTTATGTATCCGGCCTGAACCCGACTCGCCAGCCAAGGGCTAGCCCCACTATTCGGCGGTGGCCGGGACCTTATCCAGAATAGACACGGTGCCACGGTCTCCATCGACGGTGATTGTCTGGCCACTCCTGATTTGTTGCGTCGCGTCACCCACCCCCAATACCGCCGGGATGCCATATTCTCGCGCGACAATCGAACCGTGAGCGAGAATGCTGCCGATATCGGTAACAAGACCTTTGGCGTGTGGGAATAGCTGGGTCCAGGCGGGCGTGGTAAGAGGGCAGACCAGAATGGACCCGGGTTTCATCTTGTCGAACTCCGCAGGTGACCTGATGACACAAGCCGGACCGGTGACCTGCCCCGGTGAAACGGCAAAGCCAAACAGCAGTTTGTCACCTGCCTGATTGTTGCGCATGGTTGCCTGGGGGTTGTTGTTATCCTTGATTGGCGGGATGTTGGCGGGGGGATTCATGCGAAACCTTGTTGCCCGAAGTTCTCGCTGGGCAGATGCCTTGCTCGCAAACTCTGTCTGCGTAACGCCCTCGGCATGGATGGCAGCTTCCAGGTCTTTGCTCGACAGGTAAAAGACATCGTCCGGCTGGCCAAGGATACCGGCGGCGACAAGCCGTTGGCCGAGTTCCAGTGCCAGGATCCGCAACCGAGTCCAGGCCAGACCCATGTAAAAAAGCGACCTCTCGCGGGCGGGGTAGTTGATTCGCGCGGTCAGGTACAGCTGCAGAAACTTGATGCGCTGTTTGCCTTTGAAGAACGAGAGCGCATGTCGCCATTTTGCACGTCGATTTTCGGCGACCGCCTTTTGCCTGGTGGCGAGGTCGTAACCGGCTTCCTGAACTAAGGCTTTGAGGCTGACAGCAAAAGGCAGTGGCATCTCGGCGAGTGCCGGTTCTACGAAATCAAGATTGAAGACCTGCTTGCCCCAGCTTTGTAAGTACATGCGGATGGCTGAGCAGATCGGCGCACCTTGTGGATGTTGTTGTAGGTCGTAAAGCAAGCGCCTGGCTGGCGTGCAAATGGTCAACTCATTCAGGGTGCTGTTGTTTCGGATGCTATCGGCTATTGCCCGCATAGCTCTCTCTGCATCCAGAGCGCGGGAAGAAAAACCGGAAAGAAAGGTACCGCTGATGAGGCCCTCATCAGGTGCGTTCTCTTCCAGGAAAGTCTGGAGTGCCCCGTCGGTCATTTTGGCGGTGCCAATAACGCTGCGCAGGCTATGCCAATACGCCGCTTCCGCATGACTCAGTGCTCGCAACCCATTGATCAGTTCTGTGTCGGCGAGTTGGGTCGGATCGAACTGCCGCCAATGCCGGATGGCTGCAAGATAGGCGGGCAGCTGTCGCTTTTCCCAGAACACGATGGCGGGAAACCTCCGCAACGTTCGAAATGTGCGTACTAACAGGTATATCCAACGCCGCGATCCCCCCTTCATGTCGTTGAGGAAGAACTCACCCTGGCTGAAGGTGCGTATCAAGTTGGTGTACCAAGGTAAACCGGTTCGCTCCTGTCGGAACTTTTCCATGTAGTCCGACCAGTCTTTGCCGTTGTCCTGGTAGATCGCCTGATACGCATAGCCGTTAACTGTGGTGACGACAAAATTCTTCATGTAGTTCTTTGTTAGCCCACCCTGCCATTTCCAATCAGCGGGCCAGGTCTGGGTATCGTAGATCGCTCGAAGGTACAGGTCCTCAAACAGAGGTGACAACGGATCTGGCATATTTTCGGCGACCTGGCGCTTGAGCAACTGCGCGTCCTGTATTTCTGGCCAGGTGACGTCCCGGGGTGGGGCAAGTGGCAGATTGGTGATAGGCCGCGCCTGCAACAACCAGAGTTCGCCGTTCGCCAATGCCCATTCGATATCCTGGGGTACGTTGTCAAATTCGTGCTCGATAGTGCGGGCTGTCGACGCGAGATGGGACAAATCAGCAGCGGTCAGAGACAGCGAGCTGGACTTTGTCTCTGGGACGTCTTCGATGCGGGTACCCTGTTCTGGGCCGGCGATGATCATTCGCTCCTTCAAGCCAATAACCGTGTTCTTGGTTGCCAGGCTGTTCCGGTCGACGACAAAGGTATCCGGCGTGACCTGGCCACTGACCACAGCTTCGCCAAGACCGAAGCTGCAGTTGACAATCATCTCGCTGCGTTCGCCGGTTGTGGGATTGGCGGTGAACAGAATGCCGGATACCTCCGCGGGCACCATAACCTGTACGACGATAGCCATTGCGACACGTTCGTTTTCGACATTCATTTCGTGTCGGTAACTCAGTGCCTGCGACGTCCACAGTGAGGCCCAACAACGTTTCACCGCCAGAGCGACGGCGTCGGCACCAGTTACATTCAACAACGTTTCCTGCTGGCCGGCGAATGAAAGATCGGGGAGATCTTCCGCGTTCGCCGAGGAACGTACGGCAACTGCGGGGGTACCCGGCAACGCGTTATACGCGCTCGTGATTGCAGCGTGCATATCGGCAGGAAGATCCCTGCTTGCAAACATGTGGTGGATAGCAGCGGATGCCGGTTCGAAAGACATGCCCCCGTTCTCGACAACTGGACGTGCCAGTGCCAATATTTCGCGCTCAAGAGAGTGCAAGGCAATAAAACTTCGATAGAAAGTTGTCGGCACGTGGAAGCCGTCTGGCACCTTGAAACCTGCGCGCACAAGTCGGGACAGGGAGCGGCCCTTGCCGCCGATCACTTCAAGGCTGTTCTCCTGCGTATCCAGAGGTAATACTGAAAGCGGATTCACTGTGCTTTTCTGGTGAACGCTTATTGCCAAAACCGCTCTGATTTGAGCCATGCCCGGATGGGATACAGTTCACCCGTGAGCGCATCTGAGGCAGGCGATGCCAAAAACAGTGCCAGGTTTGCCACGTCATCTGCACCCGGTGGAAGATTCAAACGAGGCACCTCCTTGCCATTTTTGTCCGGCGAAGTTGGAATAATGCCATAGCCTATTAATTCATCGGTGGCCGTCAGTCCCGGCAAGATACAATTGACGTTGATGTTGTGGGGCGCCCACATACAGGCGAGATTGTTGGTCAGACTGATGACACCTGCTTTTGCCGCGGAGTAGTGCAGCTGGCCAGGATTACCCTTGCTACCTGCCGTTGAGGAGATGTTGATGATCTTGCCGGACCCCTGCTTGATCATTTGTTTACCGGCCGCGAGACAAGGGATGAACATGCCGGTGAGATTCTGCTCGACAACGTCCCGCCACTCATCCAGGGGTGTGTCTTCCGCCTTGCGGCTCTTGCCCCAGCGCCCGGCGTTGTTGACGATGATGTCGACACTGCCAAAGGCCGCTACGGTTTGCTCGATCAAACCGTCAACCTGTTCTTCGTTAGTGATATCCACGGCAATCGCCAGCGCGCTCTGGCCTTTCTGCTTGATTGCGTCGGCAACCTTGTTGATGTTCTCTTCATTGCGGCTTGCCACCACGACATTGGCGCCCGCTGCGGCAAAGATTGCCACCATGGACCGGCCAATTCCGCCGGCACCGCCGGTGACAATGGCGGTCTTACCTTGTAGATCGAAACTAGACATGAACTCTCCCTGATGTTTCTGGTTATCCTGTTGCCACAGGTCAAATGATCAATTCGTTGAGTCTACTGTTTCGTGAGGCCAGGTACTTGTTGGATGTCCATGAACCTCCCCCAAAATCGGCGGGAATCGCAAAGCGGATGCAACAGCTACCGCCTATTGATTACCCAACAAAAACTGCAAAGGAATATGTAGCCTTTCACGCCATGCCCTCATACTGTGGTCGGCGCCATCGAAACGACGCGTGATCCAATCCTCGCCGGTGGTGTAGCCGTGATTCCGCATGACCTCATCCATCTGTTGCTGATACGGTTCATAGGCCGCATCAATGGTTTCAGTGCCGTGATCAAAGTAAACGCGGCGTGATCCTGCAACGGGCCAGTGGTCGTTCAGCCAGGCCACAACGGCTCCATCCCCGATGGGCCAATGCGATGACATGCAAGCCGCACCACCAAAGATCTCCGGATACTCTGCGATGGCATAGGCAGAAATCAATCCACCCATACTGGAGCCAATGTGAAAGGTGTTGTTTCGATCCGGATGCGTCCGGTAAGTCTTGTCGATGAATGGTTTGAGTTCCGAGACAAGGAACTTGAGGTAATTATCAGAGGTCATCTGGTTGCCACCTTCCTCAACACTAAAATTATTTCCTTCCTTCTTCATGAGTTGCCAGACTTCATCGGTGACCGATTTCTGCGGCATATACTCGGCCCCTCGCGATCCTTTCAACCAGTGGGACATCCAAACCGAAACGACTATTGCGGGCCTGATTTCATTGTTGCGAACCAGTCGCGTGATGGCCTTGTCGACATCCCAGAACACGTCCGTACCTGCGAAAGGCGAACTGCTCTGGTGAAAGTTAAACTGGCCGTCAGACATATATATCACCGGATAGCGATCACTGGATGCAGGGTCATAACCCTCGGGCAACCAGACATCTACAGGGCGTGGCCGGATGAGTCTGGATGGGAATGCCCGATAGTTAATAAGAGTACCTTGCAACGGCGGTGCAGGCTTGCCTGTCACCATATTTTCCTGAATTCTTCCTTATCTTTCCCAGACGTTGATGTTGAATCCATGATGTTTTTTACCTTGTCGGTTGCTGGAGGGCCGGCTTTGTCAGCCTTGTCGTGCAGGTAGCTGAACTCGGGGCTACGCAGCCAATCTGGCGGGAATCGGTCGGTCACTTCTTTCAGTGCCGCCTTTGAACGCGGGTACTGCCCCTTATCGTCAGTGTCAGCAATCCAGTCCGCCAATGCGGCGCGCATTTCCGACAGCTTGCCAATGTAGCGGGGATCGCTGGCTAGGTTGACCACCTCGTCCGGATCACTCGGCAGGTGATAGAGTTCTTCGGCGACCCTGGGGCCATAGGGCGCTGCCTGCGCTGGTGTGAGCTTGCCAGCCTCCGCCAGTTTCCGGATCGTCAGAAAGCTGCTTTTCTCCGGTGCGGCGAGCGCAATCATTTCGCGATGTCCCCAGTTCATCAATGGCCGATCCGTCAGGAAGTTGCGGATGTAGTGAAACTCGGTGCCCATGACGGACCGCACCCGATCGATAACGTTGGACATACGATCGGCCGATGAAAAGACGTACTCGCGATGGTATTCGGGATCAAACACATTTCGGGAATCCATGTAGTCAGGTACATCCAGACCGGCCAGTGCCAGGCTGGTGGCGGTAATGTCCATAAGGTTAACAATATCGTCACGCCGCGATCCATGTCGAATTTCAGTTGTTAGGCCCGGCGCGGCGACAATAAAGGGTACTTGCAACCCCTCGTGGTAAACGAATTCTTTGCTGCGCGGCAGATCCGAGCCGTGATCGGAATAGAGAAAGATGATCGTGTTGCCCCACAGCCCGTCTTCCTTCAACTGCGCCATCACTTTGCCAAGTGCATGGTCAGTCATGAGAATCGTGTTGTAGTGGGTTGCGATGTGTTCGCGGACCTGCGGAATGTCGGGGTACTGGGTTGGCACCCTGACATCGTCCGGCCGGCTCGGCTCGAGACCCATTGATTTCAGGTGCGTCGAGAGTCCCCTGGTGCTCTTGCCGCCAGCGATGGCAATTTTTCCGTAAAACGGCCGGCCCTGGGCTACGTCCCGCCAACTACCGCCGCCCAAAGAGCCTTTCCAGTTCTTTGCATCCACCGCTTTAGCGTTCTTGTTGCCAATGCTGTAAAGGGCGTTCCTGTCATAAACGAAGTTGAAGTCGTCCTTGGTGGCTGCGAAGGTCTCGTAACCAGCTTCCCTAAACAGTTCCGGCAGGGTCTTTGTGCCAGGGGGAAGGTGAATCTGGTACTCCGGCGTTCGACTCGATCGCATATCGTGAGTGCCGGCTCGGATCGGGTAGGTGCCGGTCATCATGGCAGAGCGCGTCGGCGCGCAGACCGGGACAGGCGCATAGGCGCGCCGAAATACAACCCCCTCGGCGGCCAGCGCGTCGATGTTCGGCGTCTGGATGAGCTGCTCACCGTGGGCGCTGTACCAGGGAGACTGATCGTCGATATCGATCCACAGTACGTTGGGTTTGACCCCGCCCGCGACACATGCCTGCGCTAGGCAGGTCAGCAGTGCAAGCAAGATGAACTGGCTGAATTGTGCCTTCATAGTTGTGTTGACCGAAAGTGATGGACTCAGAAGCCGAAATTAGTCGGACCTCGCGTTTAACGCAACAGCACAGACACAGAAGGCCACCCAAAAACGGCACCCGGTGTTTGTCCTGGTCAGCCTTCCACGTCGATCATGCTGCTGGCCCCGCGCATGGTGTTGCTGGCGTCGTATTGGGACACAACGCTACAACAGGCGATGCGTGCGCGCTTGGCTACTGCACTGGTCATGACTCGCACAACACGGTCACACTTTGCATAGGTCTTTCTTCACCCTCGTCGAACCCCCATGCGGGATAGTCTTCCACAGCCACATCTCTTGAAGGTCGTCAAAACGTTCACCTCCAATTGGGGGAACTATGATAAGTAAAGATCTTGCAACATGCCTTTGTGCAATTCAGGCTAACGAAAATTCGATCATATCCATCGCCAAGAATGAGGCCTCTATGCAAGACAGTGATTTCCTGCACAATTTTCACACTCACACGATGCGCTGTAAGCACGCTGCGGGCGACGTGGGTGACTATTGTGACATGGCCATGAAAATGGGTATGAAAACGCTGGGGTTCTCCGATCATTCTGCGTTGCCTGATGATCGATGGATTCAGGCACGTATGTTCTTTGGAGAATTGCCGGAGTACATCGACGCGATTGATCGGGCAAAACAAGCGTACCCCGAACTGCGAATCGTGCAGGGGATGGAATGTGAATACCTGCCTGAGCACAGGAACTGGTACAAAGAAGAACTGCTTGGTAAATATGGTTTCGAGTATCTGGTAGGTGCTGCTCACTTCTTTATCTCTGAAGGTAAATATGTGGGCACTTATAGTGGAATGAAATCGACTAGTGACCTCAGTAAGTTTGCGGATTACACCATTGAAATGATGGCCACTGGCTACTTTGACTTTATTGCCCATCCGGACCTTTTCGGTGTGGGTTATGCCGAATGGGATGAACATACTAAAGCCTGTGCCCGGGCGATTGGTGAAGCCGCTGCGGACCTGGGTGTGGGTCTTGAGATCAATGCACTGGGCCTCCGCAAGCAGGCACGCAAGGCCGCCGATAGCCCCTATCCTTTGTATCCCTGGTTACCCTTCTGGGAAGAGGTTTCACAATTTGAAGTAGAGGTGATCATCAATGCCGATGCACATCAACCGCAAGAGTTGCAGGCCAGAACCGCAGACGCTTTCGGCATCGCTAAAAAATTGAATCTTAAACTGATGGATGTCCATCAAATTGGGGTTTCATAAGGACGGATCCGCCGTCTGCCGAATCGAGTTGAGGCAGCGAGCGATCTTTGCCAGCATTGTGAAAAACCAGATGACGAGCAACCAGGCCAAACGTCCATTTGTGACAATAAGCGTCTTTCAGAAGCCAAGGAGAACCCAATGTCAGAAGAACAATTCGAACAATGGGAATTCGGTTGTCTGGCCTGGTGTGAGTTCGCCTCGCGTCTGGGGGTGAAACTGATCAGCGAAGCGAATCTTGACCTGGATCGGTTCAACTGGGGCTTCTCTGAGGAGTACAAGCAGACACCAGCCCGGCTGATGGATGGCCGTGAGATTGCCGGCTACCATCTGATGATTAAGGACGGCAAGGTGAGTGGCGGCCCGTTTATCCCGGCTGAGTGTCTGGCACTCCCGGGTTTTCACGTCACGGTGGAATGGGCGTTGATTGCGCACTCTTCCTATCTTCCCTTCAACACAGTGGGTCAGCAGAAGCGGGGAGAAGCCCAGATCCGTCTGCGGCAGGCGTTAAAGGCTGTTGGCATTGGCGATGATCGCTGGTCCTTGGAAAGTAGCGTAAAAAAGCGCGCTGCTGAGGCGGAACGTCCGGGTTGTCGAGCCTGTGGATCGGTGGATCATGAAAGGGTGAATTGTCCGGTGTGGCCGCCCGGTATTGGTGAAGCTCTGGCATCGAGCCCGGACAGCAAGGCAGGACAATGGCGCCTGTTGCGTTCTGTCGAACTGGAAGGACTGCCGGAGACATCCTGGGGTGTGCCGATCTTTCAGGATATGGATGAGCAGCAAAAGGCCCGGTTTGTGGCGTTGTTGACCGGACAAGAAGTTCAGCCACGACGAACCATTCAATGAACTACAAGCGTGAGGAAGGCCGATACCCAGCCCCAACCTCCCTTACAACCCCATCCGGTTCAGCATTTAATAAAGCAGCCAACCACGCATCACGTGATGCGCATCCAGATAGTGGGTATGGCTACAGCCAGGGTATTTACAGTGCCGATCTCGCGCCAGTACCGCCCGGCGAAGTTGCGGTGAGACGACTCGTTGTTTGCGCCCATGGCTCAGCACGTTTCCCGATTGGTCTTCTGTCACCGTGACAACATCTGCATCACAACCAATCCTGCGCACTGTCTCTGCCGGCAAGTCGCTCTTGCCACTTTCATCTCGAAGTGCTGACTCGGTGACGTGCACCACAACCTGATGATGCTCGCGGCTTTTTTTTCTGACACACAATTGCTAAGAAAAGCGGCCGCAACCTCTAACATTGCATCTGCCTGTTTTTGGAACAGGTCATCTTCCGGCAATTACGGTGCCTGGCTCATAGCTGTTTCCACGGCCTTCATGATGACTTCTCCTATCTCTTGCGGTAAATCCATATGTATACTCATGGTGCCATTGGCATGACAGGTTCGAGAAAGGTAGCGCCCCTTGAAAGCCCGGTTAGCATCCGGCGTGGAATGTCTTCGGTCAGCATTGCGCAGCTGGCGGCAGTGTTCCTCTACCTGTGAAACCGTCGACGAAATGGCAGACTCAACAAGTCGTTTTTCATCTGCGATATCCGCACAGCGGGTCATAGCCCTGACCTTCGAGTAGGACAACGCGCCTTCCCTGAACTGTTCTGCGATGAGGGGTAAGTCGAACAAGGCGTTGGCTACTCTAACTTTCTCGCGGGCCGTACCCAGAGGAAGGCCGCACTTCATATTGAGCCATTCAGCACAGTTGTTAAAGAGATAGGGTTTTCAGCCCTGGCGAACATCAAAGGCACGGACCTTTTCCAGAAACAGAAATTCATGCTGATTAATAGTGTGGGAGAGTGAAACCAGATTGTTTTCGAGTTCATTCAGCGAGATGTGAAAATCGGAGTGCTGCATAAGAAATAACCCTAAAATTAATGCTGTATTAATGTAAAGAATTAGGCGTTCGGATCAACACATAACTATTGATTTATAAGGATAGTTTATAAGACGTCTTAGGATGGATGGCTCCAGGTCTAGTTCCAGCTTCGGCCCGAGATGACGATAGATAAGTGATTTACGGATTCCTGAGAGCAGGGCTAACCTACTCGCCTAATCGGCAGAATTCATGGTGGATAGGATGGGCTACAAGATCTCAACCGATCAGCAACGTGCGTTTCAGGAGGACGGGGTTATCAAGTTGTCTGGTGTTGTGGACGAGTCACTGCTGGATGAAATCAACAGCTGTTTCGACTGGGCAGGTGCCCGGGAAAATGAACCAGATCGAACCTCCCATACGTCGTGATCGGGCGCGCTAAACCACGTGAGAAGGCTGGTGCGTACAGTCGCAGTGTTGGGTGACGTTTTTTCTTTGTCTATCGTGCCAGTCTTGATGTGATCCAACGCTGGTGGAACCATTGTCTGAAACCATTACGGGCAGAAGAAAGATGAGTGTTTTTGGAAAAGACGAAGCCGCGATGCGGAAGTTCTCAACGAGTGTACCAGTACCGGAATTCAGTGAGGGCAGCTTCAATAAATCAAAAACGTTAAATGTTGCTAAGGTCGCCATTGTCTCAACTGCCGCACTTTATCGACAGGGTGGGGATGGTTTTGAACTCGGTGACAGTGACTTTTATTATGAAACCTCACCCAGGCACGCTAGGGATTTAACTCTTGGACATCATAGCGTCAACTTTGACCGGGGCGGTTTCGCTGCTGATCTCAATGTTGTATATCCAATTGATCGACTCGAGGAATTAGCTGATAACGCTGTCATCGGGGCAGTAGCGGAAAACCACTACGCTTTCGCCGGTAATCAATCAGCAACCGTATCGGAAATTCCCCTGGATAGTGGACCACTTTGCGCCAAAGAAATGCTTAAAGAGAGCGTAGACGTTGTATTACTAACCGGTACATGACCACTTTGTCCGCGTACCTTGTGTACGCTTGCGCACGTCTTTGAAGCAGCAGGTCTGTCAACTATTGTCATCACCCCAATGAGAGAAGTGGCGGAACGCATGAAAGTTCCAAGGGCACTTTACACTCCTTTTCCGGTAGGGCTGTCACTCGGGAAGCCGGGAGACAAGAAATTCCAGTACGAGGTTTTGCAAGCTGCGTTTGATTTACTAGAGGAACCCGAGGGTCCAGTGATCAGGGAATTTCCTGTCAGCATAAGTTCAACTTGTGGAGAGCCACTGGGTTGCTCACTCCCGGCACGGATAAACACGGAACTGCACCCCGCAGTAGATGAGGCTCAAGCTTTAAAAGCGGCCTATGACCGTGCCTATCAAAACAACAAAAAAACCTCGATAGGCATGCAAATCACGGCGGAGCAAGTTCCGGAAGCGCTAGAAAGATTTGTGAGAATAGTCGAGGGAGAACACTGGGACGAAGTTGGATTTCCACCTGGTACAATGTATGGAACGGTTCACGACATACGAACCTACTATGAAGAACTAGCCTGTGAACTGGCAGAGCGGCCGATAGGTCCATGGGCAACCGAGGAATGGTTTTATGATGTAACCGAGGCGGGTCAGATTATTTTGAAGGCCCGACGGGCGATGCGAGATAAAGATGCGGATCAATCGATTTGGTTTGGCCTGGCTCCAGCGGGTAGGGAGTAACCAGCTGGTTCGGGTAGGCTTTTATGGTTAGGGTGACACAAGAGCAGAAACAATTGTTGTATAGAAACGGCTATCTCGTTTTGAAGAACGCTGTGTCCGTTGAAATGGTAGAGCGCGCGCGGCATTCTTAATCGCCGAACGGGCCAATTGAGAAATCGTGGGGCTGCAGCACGTGACATCAAAAGTATTCAGGATATTGCACCTTGATGGGCTATTAAACGCTGCAATCCGGAGTTTAATGCAAACATTCAAAACTTCACTGCCCTGGTTGGAGTTGCCCTTACAGATCAAAGAAAGGAAGGCGTCGGCAACCTGGGTGTGCTTAAAGGTGCCCATCACGCAATGGAAGAATTTTTCCAGGAGCAGGCTGCGGCGTGGGGACCGGTAGGTCCGGATGGTCCCGGGTGGAAGCGAATCAACAAGAATGCACCTAATTGTCACGGCCTAAATCACTCTCCTGATATTTTAAGAGAACGATATAACAGAGGCGCAGAGACAACGGCCGATGGCCGCCTATGGCCAAAACCGGCCTTGGTTAAACTAGCGCCAGGGGATGCGGTTATTGCACATTTTTCGCTACCGCATTCTGCGACCCGGGTTGAGGGGCCGGATCCCAGAGCAATCTGTTACCACCGGGCAACGTCCGATGTGAGGTCCTCAAAGAATCGTGAATGCTATCCGGAAGCACTCGTCGACATCTGGAGGGAGTGGGGAGGCATGTCTGGGGTCGTCAGAGCTAACCGACAAAAAAACAAAGGGTAGAGCAAATCAGGCCTGTATCTCAAAACCCTGTACACCACTAGGGCCTTGGATGTCAGACACCGTCACGTCACTGACTTCTGCGGCGCTAGGACCAAGACGACAGGCGTCAACAAGTTGGTCGAGGTCCGCTGCTTGTCCAATGGCTAGAAGTTCTACTCGGCCATTTTCCAGATTTCGGACCCAGCCTCGCAAGCCCATTCGGACGGCGAAAGATCGGACCCAGTATCGATAACCGACGCTTTGTACGTGGCCGCTGATGAGTAGGTGAACTGCGTTTTCCAATTTGGGTTCTGATCTTGTTTAATGTGCTCGACAGGCAATGTACCTTGAACGGCTGGGACTCCTCAATAAGATGTAGCCATCTTTCTCAACGTTGGTCACGTCGTCTCCTAATCAATAATCGCCTGGTAGGTGCAGTGCTCCAACAGTTGCTCCTGTTCAAGATATCATTCCCAGCCGAATTTCATGCCCAAACCGCAGCCGAGGCCGCCGTGCACTTGCACCCGCTAGTGATGGACCGCTTGGACGAGATTGAGCGCATCGTCATCCACACCCACGAGTCCGCCATTCGCGTCATTAGCAAGAGGGGCCCGCTAAACAACCCGGCGGGTCGCGACCACTGCCTGCAATACATGACCGCTGTGCCCCTGGCTTTTGGTGGCCTCAACGCAGAGAACTATGAAGACGACTTTCACAAATCGCAGCCGATTATCGACGTCTTGCGTGAGAAGATGGAA
>Ga0307997_10000215_pt1 | contig 25727 bp, 24 predicted proteins | sample Davwhametageno36_FD_203165 | JGI IMG/M metagenome (GOLD analysis project Ga0307997, IMG submission 203165) | Marine microbial communities from Davis Island wharf, Antarctic Ocean - #36 | ecosystem: Environmental > Aquatic > Marine > Unclassified | place: Antarctic Ocean: Davis Island wharf... | reverse complement strand
GTTGCTGACGCACTGCATTCATCTGCGAAATATCGAAGCCTTCGGACAACAAAGCTTCATTTATCGCAACCTTGTCGCCAAGCGTAATTCCTGCGCGTGGCGTGGGCAAAAGCGCGGACCCACCACCCGAAATCAGGCATAGGACTTCATCGTTTTTATCCGCGGTCTCGAGCAAGCGCATGACTTCTTTTCCCGCCTTGATCCCATTTTCATCGGGCAAAGGATGCCCTGACGCAAAAACCTGACATCCTAGAATGTCGCGCGCGTTCTCATAGTTCGTGACCGCAATGGCTTTCACGCGCTGGCCCTTTGGTGTGTGCTTTAGTGCTTGATCCATCATCGCGCAGGCGGCTTTGCCATAGGCAACGATGAATAGGCGGCCATTGGGCGCCGCGTTCAGCGGTTTTTCTGAAAGTTCCCGCTTTACGGCAGCCTCTGGATCAGCAGCCCGCACGCCCTCCAGAAAGAGCGTGCGGGCAAGGTTTTTGACGTCACTCAGGTTCATCCGGCTGCGATCTGCTTAGCTTTTTCAACCAGGTTTTCGGCCTGACGGATGGATGCGTAGTCGATCAGGCGGCCGTCGAGGGATACAGCGCCTTTGCCTGCTGCCTCTGCAGCGGCCATTGCTTCGATGATGCGATTGGCCTTGGTGACTTCAGCATCTGACGGGCTCATGACCTCATTTGCGAGGGCGAGTTGGCTTGGATGGATCGCCCATTTACCTTCGCAACCTAGCACCGCTGCGCGGAAAGCGGCGGCCTTATAGCCTTCGGCATCAGAAAAATCACCGAATGGACCGTCGATCGGGCGCAGACCGTTGGCACGCGCTGCGACGACCATATTGGCAATAGCGGAATGCCACATATCGCCCCAATGCACCTGTCGCGAGCCGTCATCAGCTGGGTCTGTTAGAACTGAATAATGTTCGTTCACGCCACCGATAACTGTGGTGCGCGCGCGCATGCTTGCGGCGTAGTCCGCGACCCCGAAATGCAGGCTCTCATTGCGCTTGGATGCAGCAGCAATTTCGTTGACGTTTTGCATGCCCAAAGCGGTCTCGATTATGTGCTCAAAACCAATGCGTTTTTTGAAGCCTTTTGCGTCTTCAATCTGGGTCACCATCATGTCGATTGCATAGACATCTGCTGCTGTTCCGACCTTCGGAATCATGATCAAGTCGAGGCGCTCACCAGCCTGTTCAACAACATCAACAACATCGCGATACATATAGTGTGTGTCCAACCCGTTGATTCGGATCGACATGGATTTAGTCCCCCAGTCGATTTCGTTCAGACCCTTGATGATGTTTTTACGGGCCTGTTCTTTCTCGTCCGGCGCGACGGCATCTTCGAGATCGAGGAAGATCACGTCAGCATCAGATTGTGCTGCCTTTTCAAACATTTGCGGCTGACTGCCTGGCACTGCGAGTTCACTACGATTGAGGCGCGCAGTCGCTTGGTCGATGGGTTGAAAGCTCATTTTTTGACGTCCTTGAGGTTGCTGATCCGAAGTGGGGACAACACAGGAAGGAATATTTTATTCCTGTCAAGGGTGTTTTTTGAATGAATATTGCGCGCCCGAACCAGATTTATCGTCACTTTTAGTCGGGAAATGACCCGGCAAGGCGCGACGAAAAGAAGAACGCGACTGCTTGGGTTCGGCTTGTCACGGACAGCTTTTCATAGAGGTTTGAAAGATGGAATTTCACAGTGTTCGCGGAGATGTCAAATTCGGCCGCAATTTGGCGGTTGCTGAGACCGCGCGACAGTGCCTCAAGCAGCGCCCGTTCGCGCTTTGTCAATTGATGGATTGGATCGGACTGGAGTTCGCGCACGTCGAGGAATGGGAACACCATTTGGCCCGCCGCAACTGACGCGCAGGTTTCGAGCAATCCATCCACCGGCCCATTGCGCGGCGAGAATCCAGCAGCACCAGCGCCAAGCGCGCGACGTGGCAGATCTTTGGCGGGGTCGCCGTAGACGACGATGCGCGGTGCATCCGGTTGTTCTCGCAGAACCTCGATCAGCTTTTGGCCGCCGAGTTCGGGGAGTTTCCAATCGACAATGCCAATCTGGACTGGCACCCGCATCACGGTCCCAAGGAAGCCTTCGGCAGTGGATGCCGTCGCCACGAGTGAGAATCGTGGATCGCGGTCAAAAATCTCGGACATGGCTGACAGGACCAGCATATTGCTGTCCGCCAACGCGACCGAGATAGAACCCCTCTGATCTGCTTGTCCTTGCAATCGTTGACCTTTCTTCCAAAACCCACCCTAACTGGTAGGGTGAATTTCGGTATACCACGGTATTTCTAGACGTTTGGGTAGTAAATAACCTACCCAATTAGATACCCATAAGCAGGAGTATCTTACGTTGTCGCATTTTGCAAATAGGGATTTCATTGGGGGAATAATTGTTTCCTGAAGCCAAGAGGCCATCCCATGACTGAAGCAGCACCTTTCCCACAACTCGTCATTCCAAACACTTTGGCCGCTGGCCCAGGACCTGGAAATACAGATGCCCGCGTGCTGGCCGCCTTCGCCGGTGCTGGTGTTGCGGACCACATGCAGCCTGACGTGCTGCGCGGTATGATCGAATGCAAACACATGTTGCGCGCATTCATGGGTACCGAGAACGTTCATACGTTCGGCGTTGCTGGCACTGGTTGGAGCGGCCTCGATTGCATGATGTCTGCCGTCATGCCCGGCGACACGGTTGTGGCATTTTCAAACGGTACGTTCTCGGGGATCGACGCGCTTACGCTGCGGATGAAGGCCTCAACGCGTGACGAGCTTGCGGCGGACAGTCTGAACCCACAGCCCGCAAGCGTGACCGTCATCGAAGTGCCTCACGGCCAATCGGTCACTGCGGAGATGGTAGAGGCGGCTTTGGCTGAACTCAAACCCAAGTGGGCGTTCATGGCCCATTGGGAAACCGGTTCAGGCCGGATCAACGACATCAAGGGCTTTTCGGATGCATGCATCAAGCATGACGCGATGGGCCTCGTAGACGCCGTCTCCTCGCTCGGCGTCGAGGATTTCAAAGTCGATGACTATCAGGGTGTCGTCGGTTGGGCATCGTGCCCGCAAAAGGGTTTGCTGTGCCTGCCTTTGACATATGCACCTGTCAGCTTCACCGATCGCTACATCGAAACGCTGCGGGCTTCGGGCTGCTATACGTATGCGAACCATCCGATCATGGAGGCCCGTCACTGGGGCGTCATCGACGGCAAGGACGCCGAAAAAGGTGCCTATCACCGCACGCACTCGGGCTACGCTGTCGCGGCATTCCACGAAGCATTGCGGATCAATCTGGCCGAAGGCCTGTCCAAACGTGCGCAAGATTACATCTTCCACGAGAAAGCGCTTAGTGCTGCTGTAACTGCGATGGGCTGCGAAGTTACATCAAACATGACCAGCCTTGTGGTCCTGAACCTGCCGCCAGAATTTTCCGGCCGTGAAATGGAATTGGTCCAGAATTGCCGAGCTGTTGGCTTTGGGATTTGGCCAACGTTATCGGCCCCAGTGCAGGTCCGCATCGGCATTCTGAATCTGCTGACGCAACCTGCGATCACCGAGATCGTCACACGGTTCGCACAGGCAATGAACGACATCGGCGCGCAAGTCGATATCGATGCGATCACCGCAGATCTTGAAACACATTACAAATCCGCTTTGGCGGCATAGGGGCGATCAAATGGATATTCACGAATACCAAGCCAAAGAAGTTCTTAGCAACTTCGGTGTTGAAATCCCGGCAGGTGCGCTGGCCTACAGCCCTGAGCAAGCGGCTTATCGCGCCCGCGAAATGGGTGGCGAAAAGTGGATTGTGAAGGCACAAGTGCATGCTGGCGGGCGTGGCAAAGCAGGCGGCGTAAAGCTATGTGACAACGAACACGAAATTCAGGAAGCTTGCGAGGGTATGTTCGGGCGCAAGCTTGTGACGCATCAAACGGGTCCCGAAGGCAAAGGCATTTACCGCATCTATGTCGAGGCCGCCGTGCCGATTGAACGCGAGATCTATCTTGGTTTCGTCCTTGATCGCACCAGCCAGCGGATCATGATCGTCGCCTCTGCTGAGGGTGGGATGGAGATCGAAGATATCTCTGAAAATCGCCCCGAAAGCATAATTCGCTCGACTGTCGAACCCGCTGTGGGTTTGCGTGACTTCCAAGCCCGCGAGATTGCGTTCAAGCTAGGCATTGAACCCTCGCTGACGCAATCGATGGTGCGCACATTGCAGGGCTGTTACCGCGCGTTTCGCGAACTGGATGCCACGATGGTCGAAATTAACCCATTGGTTGTTACAACAGACAACCGCATTTTGGCGCTGGATGCCAAGATGACGTTTGATGACAACGCGATGTTTCGCCATCCACAGATCAGCGAATTACGCGATAAAAGCCAAGAAGACCCACGTGAAAGCCGTGCGGCGGATCGCGGCCTGTCTTATGTCGGTCTCGACGGGAATATCGGCTGTATTGTCAATGGCGCAGGACTTGCGATGGCGACGATGGACACGATCAAACTGGCGGGCGGCGAACCTGCGAATTTCCTTGATATTGGTGGGGGTGCTACGCCAGAGCGTGTGGCTAAGGCGTTCCGCTTGGTGATGTCTGATGATAAGGTCGAAGCGGTTCTTGTCAACATTTTTGCAGGTATCAACCGCTGCGATTGGGTTGCAGAAGGTGTCGTTCAGGCGCTTCAAGAGGTTAAGATCGACGTGCCAGTTATCGTGCGTTTGGCGGGTACCAATGTCGAAGAAGGTATGAAAATCCTCGCCAAAAGTGGCCTACCAATCATTCGCGCCACAACATTAATGGAAGCAGCTGAACGGTCTGTTTCTGCGTGGAAAAGTGACAACACAACAAACCTTAAGGCAGTGTAGGCATGAGCATTTATCTCGATCGCGACACCCGTGTCATCGTCCAAGGTATCACCGGACGCATGGCGCAATTTCACACCAAGGATATGCTGGAATACGGCACCAATGTCGTTGGTGGCGTCGTCCCCGGAAAGGGCGGCGAAACTGTGCATGGTGTCCCAATATTTGATACCGTCAAAGAGGCGGTTGCCGCGACGCAGGCCGAAGCCAGCCTTGTGTTCGTGCCGCCGCCATTTGCCGCCGACAGCATCATGGAAGCCGCCGATGCGGGCATTCAGTATTGCGTTTGCATAACTGACGGCATCCCCGCACAAGATATGATCCAAGTAAAACGCTACATGATGCGCTATCCCAAAGAGCGCCGCATGGTGCTGACCGGTCCAAATTGCGCGGGCACAATTTCGCCTGGTAAAGCGATGCTTGGCATCATGCCCGGCCATATTTTCTTGCCGGGCCACGTGGGCATTGTTGGGCGATCCGGCACGCTTGGATATGAAGCCGCTGCACAGCTAAAGGAGCGTGGCATCGGTGTGTCGACCAGTGTGGGCATTGGCGGTGATCCTATCAACGGATCGTCCTTTCGTGATATTCTTGAGCAGTTCGAAAATGACGACGACACCCATGTCATTGCGATGATCGGTGAAATCGGCGGGCCACAAGAAGCCGAAGCTGCCGCCTATATTCGCGACCACATAACCAAACCTGTCGTTGCCTATGTTGCTGGTCTGACCGCACCCAAAGGACGCACGATGGGCCATGCTGGTGCGATCATTTCAGCCTTTGGCGAAAGCGCATCCGAAAAGGTCGAGATACTGACAGCAGCAGGTGTGACGGTTGCTGATAACCCTGCCGTCATCGGTGAAACCATTGCAAGCGTGATGTGAGGATTCTGTCATGGCAAGACCCAAAATTCTAGTTACGCGTCGTTGGCCCGTTACTGTTGAAGCGAAGCTGGCTGAACGGTTTGATGTAGTCCTCAATCAAGGCGACGTCGCTCTTAAACCTTGCGAATTTCGCCAAGCTTTCAAAGACTACGACGCCGTTTTGCCAACCGTGACAGACAAGATTGGCGCGGACGCATTGGAACTGGTCGGGCCGCGCACCAAGATGTTGGCAAATTACGGCGTCGGCTTCACCCATATCGACATGCCAAGCGCGCAGGCGCACGGGATGATTGTGACCAACACACCTGACGTTTTGTCGGAATGTACTGCCGATCTTGCAATGACTCTGATGCTAATGGCGGCACGGCGCGCTGGTGAAGGCGAACGTGAAGTACGCGACGGCCAATGGACCGGTTGGCGGCCGACGCATCTGGTTGGCACAAAGGTGTCTGGCAAGACCCTTGGTATTGTTGGGTTTGGACGGATTGGACAGGCGATGGCGCGCCGCGCGCACCACGGGTTTGGCATGAAAATTGTGGTTCACAATCGCAGTCGTATAGCGGACGATGTGCTTGCAAAATACGGCGCAGTTCAAGCGGATGATCTGGACGATCTATTGCCGCAATGTGATTTTGTATCGCTACATTGTCCTGGTGGTGTTGAAAACCGCCACCTGATAAACTCACGCAGGCTCGATCTGATGCGTCCCAATGCGTATCTGATCAACACAGCACGCGGCGAAGTCATCAATGAACACGCCCTCGTTCAGGCGCTGTCGTTCGATACTATTGGCGGGGCGGCGTTGGATGTATTCGATGGCGAACCCAACATCGCACGGTCTTTATTGGACTGTGACCGCTTGGTCATGTTGCCACATCTGGGGAGCGCCACTGCGGAATCCCGCGAGGCCATGGGTTTGCGTGTGCTCAGCAATCTTGAAGCGTTCTTTAACGGCCAGTCACCACCCGACCGAGTGAACTAATGGGCACCTTGGGTTTTCCGTCGGATGATGCCCGGAGCTACGCGGGATCGCTGCGTACGCTTCTTTGGGAGCAGCTTTTGAAGATCGTTCAATTGCGTGCCCCTAGCGTTGTGCATTTGCTCAATAGCCCCGAGGCAGAGTCTGACTTACCAGCCGCCGATGCCGGCGGCTATCTGCAGGCGGTCAACATCTGGTTTCAGCTCTGCAAGATTGCCGATGAAAATGCCGCCGTGCGCGAACGTCGCCAAACCGAAGCTTTAGATGGCCCCGAAATCGTTGAGGGCAGTTTCGCACAGGCGATGGCACGCATTAAAGGTGATGCGCCTGAGCGCTTCGCAGATGCCGTGACTTCGCTTTCCGTTGGCCCAACGCTTACAGCCCATCCGACTGAAGCAAAACGCGTTACGATCCTTGAAATTCACCGTCGTATTTATCGCCTTCTGGTCACGCTTGAAACGCAACGCTGGACGCCACGGGAACGGGCGGCGAGGATCGTCGACTTAAGCGGTGAGATTGATTTGTTGTGGCTGTCTGGTGAACTTCGTCTGGAACGCCCCAGCTTATCTGACGAAATCGAGTGGGGCCTGCAGTTTTTCCGCGACAGCTTGTTCGATGCAACGCCGCAGCTATTTGAACAGTTTTTATCCGCAACAGAGGTAACTTTTGGCCCCTCGCAAAACGCCATTCGCCCCTGCGTCAAATTCCATTCGTGGATCGGGGGGGATCGCGATGGCAATCCAAATGTTACCGTCGCCGCCACTAAGGACGCGATGGCGCGAGGGCGCGAAGCGGCGTTGGTACTGCATATCGCGGCGCTCACAGATGCGGCAAGAAAGGTTAGTATTAGCAGCAGTATTGCGAAACTGTCCCCGTCAACGGTACGATCTCTTGAGACTATTGTGCAACGATGTGGTGATTGCGACGCAATAAAGCAACGCAATCCCGGCGAGGTTTTCCGCCAAGCCATTAGCGCGCTGATCAAGCGGTTAGAGGGGGCCTCCGCGTTTGATCACGTGGCAGATTTCGTGACTGACCTGACGGTGATCGAAAATGCCCTTGCCACGATTGGGGCGTCCGGTGTTAGCAACAGATACATCCGCCCCATTCGCTGGCGGGCTGAAGTTTTTGGTTTCCGCACGACGTCTTTGGATATCCGGCAAAACTCCACGGTCACAACAAGCGTCCTGTCCGAAATTTGGGGTGGTCGCGAAGAATTTGGAACTGCTGCGTGGTCCGCGCGCCTACGAAGTGAACTGGCAAGCGATCAAGTAAAGACGCTCGACATCAGTGGTTTCAGCGACCAGACAGTAGAGCTTTTGAGTCTTCTCCAAACGATCTGTGAAGCCCGTCAGGGCGTGGACCCGGATGCCGTTGGGTCGTTCATTTTGTCGATGACGCGTTCCACAGACGATCTGCTAGCCGTCTATCTTTTGGCGAAATATGCAGGCGCGACGGGTGATGCCTTGGACCTTGCCATTGTGCCCTTGTTTGAGACCATCGACGATCTGCGCAACGCACCTTTGATACTGATCGACCTGATTGCTGTGCCGTCCGCGCGCCGCAGTCTAAAACGTCAAGGCACCAAAATCGAAATCATGCTGGGCTATTCCGACAGCAACAAGGATGGTGGTTTCATTTGTTCGACCTGGGAACTGGAAAAAGCGCAGCGCATGATCACCAAATGCCTTAAACCGCTTGGATTCATGCCAACGTTTTTCCATGGGCGTGGCGGGTCGGTGAGCCGTGGTGGCGCACCTACCGGACGCGCAATCGCCGCTCAGCCCGCAGGCACACTTGGTGGGGCGATGCGCACCACAGAACAGGGTGAAGTCGTTTCTGCGAAATACGCGAACCGTGGCACGGCCCTGATTGAACTTGAACAACTCGCGTCGTCTGTGCTGTTACACACCGCGCTGTCACCAGAAGCGCCGCCAGCCAATCCCGAACATGACGACGCCCTGCAAGCGCTGTCAGGCATGTCCCAAGCCGCATATTCAAAGCTGCTGAATTCCGACGGCTTTGTGCAGTATTTTCAAGAGGCGAGCCCCGTCGAAGAACTCGCTATGCTGAAAATTGGCTCACGTCCTGCGCGGCGGTTCGGGGCCTCCAGTTTGGCAGATTTACGTGCGATCCCTTGGGTTTTTGCGTGGTCCCAAAACCGTCATCTGCTGACTGGATGGTATGGATTTGGCACCGCGTGTGAAGCGTTTGCAAAAGTGCGCGGCGATGCGGGACAACACCTGTTGCGCGACATGTTTGCAAGTTCTGCCCTGTTTCAGTTGATCGTGGACGAGGTCGAAAAAACCCTTTTTCAGGCTGACATGGGCATTGCTGCACAATACGCTGATCTGTCCACCGACAAAGCCAACAGCGCTGGAGTGTTTGGCAAAATCACCGATGAATACGAAAGGTCCTGTGCTGCGATCAAGGCGATCACTGGCCAACCTATCTTGGCTGAACGTTTTCCAAAGCTCACCACGCGGTTCGAGCGAAATCGCGCCCACCTCGACATCATTCATTCCCTACAAATCAAACAACTTCGTGAGTTGCGCAGCAGCACGCAACACCAAGACACCAGTGTGCTTTTGCAATCAATGAATTGCATTTCGGCGGGGCTTGGCTGGACCGGATAATACAAGAGTGAGAACCAAAATGAACACATCTGACAGAACGCAGTTTTTCCAACAGCCCCTAGCGGCGCGCGATCCCGAAATATTCGGTGCGATCACCAAAGAACTCGGCCGTCAACGCGATGAAATCGAGCTGATCGCTTCTGAAAACATCGTCTCTGCGGCCGTGATGGAGGCCCAAGGGTCTGTCATGACCAATAAGTACGCCGAAGGGTATCCTGGGCGGCGGTATTACGGCGGGTGCGAGTATGTGGATATTGCTGAAAATCTCGCGATTGAACGGGCGTGTCAGTTGTTTGGGTGCAGCTTCGCCAACGTACAGCCGAATTCCGGCAGTCAGGCCAATCAAGGGGTGTTCCAAGCGCTGCTGCAACCCGGCGACACGATCCTGGGAATGTCGCTTGATGCTGGGGGGCACCTGACGCATGGCGCGAAACCAAACCAGTCTGGCAAGTGGTTTAATGCGGTTCAATACGGGGTCGATCGCGATACCATGACCCTTGATTATGAAGCACTTGCCGCGTTGGCTTTGGAACATAAACCCAAGATGATTATCGCGGGCGGATCAGCCATTCCGCGTATCCTTGATTTTGCAAGAATGCGCGAAATTGCTGATACGGTGGGAGCGTACCTCATGGTCGACATGGCGCATTTCGCGGGCCAAGTTGCTGCTGGTCTTTATCAATCACCCCTCCCATACGCCCATGTTGCGACCACGACAACCCATAAAACGTTACGTGGCCCACGCGGCGGAATGATCGTGACGAACGACGAGACCATAGCGAAAAAAGTGAATTCAGCGATTTTTCCGGGTATCCAAGGCGGACCCTTAATACATGTGATTGCCGCGAAAGCCGTGGCATTTGCCGAAGCCTTGCAGCCGTCTTTCAAAGACTACATGCGACAGGTTGTGGCGAACGCGCAAGCCATGGCGGACCAATTGCATAAAGGCGGCCTCGCTACAGTAACCGATGGCACGGACACGCACCTGCTGTTGGTTGATCTACGACCCAAAGGGGTCAAAGGCAATGCGGTCGAAAAAGCCCTCGGTCGCGCGCGCATCACCTGTAACAAGAATGGCATTCCGTTTGACAGCGAAAAACCCACCATAACTTCTGGTGTGCGACTTGGAAGTCCAGCTGGGACAACGCGTGGGTTTGGCGAACTCGAATTCAGACAGATAGCAGATTGGATTGTTGACGTTGTTGATGGTCTGGCGGCGAATGGTGAAGACGAAAATTCGGAAGTCGAGAACAGAGTTGCGGCTGATGTCCAAGAATTGTGCCTAAGATTTCCGATCTATTAAGCTCTACCAATAGGCTGCGGAAAATTCGTGCTGAGTTTGGAGATTATCGCAGCTCTCCATTGAGCCGACCAGACACCCTATATTGAATGAGGGTGATTTGGGATTGCGTAATTTTTGCCCTCTGAATGGCCGCTCTGGTGAAAACCGCTGCTCAGCCGAATATACGAAGGTTTTCTGCAAGATCATTAGCCGCATCTGCGCAAGTCCGGTTTGTCCCGCACAGCTGACATCGAGGACTAGAACTTCTGAACAATGAGTGAATGTCCGGTCTGTTGAAGCTGCGTCGCAGCGACCGGCTGGACCGCGAAGATCCTGTGTGGATGGCTCTTGCATTGCAAGCGTTTTCTGGCGATGTTTGCGGTCTTTTTAGTCAGAACAGTCGTGTGTCCGGCCTGTTTATGTTTCGGCATTGCCTCCACTGGCCCTGATGAGTTCCGCGAGCGAGTTTCCGTTCGGCTAAACGACCTCAATGGGCCGCGGACCTTCCCGGAGTGTCCTTGCTCTTGGTTGACTTAATTCCGCATCATCACTTCAACGTCTTGCATCTCTTGGCAGTCGGCGCGGTTAGAACGTTGGCTGCCGATATTCCTGTTTCTTTGTGAGCATCGCCCAGATGATCCGGGCTGCTTTGTTGGCCATCGCCGTTGTCGCTGACCGGAGCGGCTTGTCGGCAATGATTTTGGCTGTCCGAAGGTCGACCTTTTCTGGCGAACGTTTTGCCATCACAGCACGAGAGGTCATGCCCACGACCAACAGTTTGCGAATGTAGCGATCACCCTTCTTCGTGATCTTGCCCAATCGTTCCTTTCCTCCGCTGGATTTATTGAGCGGGGTGAGCCCGAGCCAAGCCGCCAGATCACGACCGGTTCGGAACTGATGGGCATCGCCAATGGTTGCGACAATCGCAGATGCCGTGATTGGGCCAATTCCCGGCATACCCATCAACCGGCGTGCATCCGTGCTCAGCAAAGCGTGTTGTTCAATCATTTTGGTATAACCCGCAATGCGCTCACTTAGTCCAATAAACTGATAGCACTGCATCTCGAGCATGCCGTTTGCGATATCGGGCATGTCTGGTTGATCACCATCGAGGTGGCGCTTTGAAAAGGCAGTTACCGCTTCAACGCCTAAGGGCAAAATATGCCCGAACTCGCGCAATAGACTTCGGATCATATTGGCCATCTGTGTACGCTGCCTAACAGCGAGATCGCGGGTGCGATGGATCGAGAGAACGGCCTGTTGGTTCTCAGTTTTGATTTCGACAAAGCGCATCGTAGGCCGTCTGACCGCTTCGCAAATTGCCTCCGCATCGACAGCATCCGTCTTGCCGCGTTTGACATAAGGCTTCACGTAATTCGCGGGCATCAACCTTACATCGTGACCGAGCTTGCGCCAAGTGCGCCCCCAGTGATGCGATGATCCGCAGGCTTCCATACCGACTATGCAAGGGGGCAAATTCTCGAAGAACGCGAGCAACTTTGCGCGTTTGATTGCCTTGTTGAAGATCACGCGACCGTTCTCAGAAATACCGTGATCTTGAAAAACATCCTTGGCCAAATCGAGGCCGACTGTTTTTACTGACATTGGGTGGCTCCTTTCCAAGCAGTTGATGACAACTGCATTGTGGCATATTTGATGCCGGGGGAGCAGGAGCCATCCACCTCATCCGGTTTGGGCCGTTGAAATGACACTCAGGGGTCATGCGGTCTACGCTCATATTTGCACGACGCTGAACGACACCCAATTGGTGACGACAAGAGTTTCGGGCAGCTTACGGAGAAGGGAATGTGGCCGTTTTAGTAGGGAGAAACGGGCAACCGCCACCAGCGCGCGGCAGTGCAACAATTCGAGTTAGGAGCAACAAAATGTTGCACTCGGTGCAGAAGTTGGGGCAGATAAGCCTAAAATCGCGGGAAACGGAATAGATGGTCGAGCACGCAAACCCAATAAAAATAGTGAGCGCTGATGTAAGCTGTGCTGCCCGCTTAAGCGTCGCGCCGATGATGGACTGGACGGATCGTCATTGTCGGTATTTTCACCGCCTTATGTCAAAGCAGGCGTTGCTTTATACTGAAATGGTGACGGCGCCGGCGGTGATCCACGGTGATCGTGCCCGTCTTTTGGATTTTAGTGCAGCTGAGCATCCTTTGGCTATTCAGCTGGGGGGCTCTAACCCTGCGCAATTGGCACAAGCTGCGCGTATAGCTGCCGATTGGGGCTACGCAGAGGTGAACCTGAACTGTGGCTGTCCGTCGGACCGCGTGCAATCGGGGTCGTTTGGCGCGGTTTTGATGGAAAATGCCGGTTTGGTTGCCGACTGTGTTGCTGCGATGCGCGCTGTCGTCGATGTGCCCGTGACGGTGAAATGCCGCATTGGTGTTGATGATCAGGTGCCCGCCGCGATCTTGCCAGATTTTCTGGCGCAGGTCAGTGCTGCGGGCTGTGATCGCTTTACCATTCATGCCCGCAAGGCTTGGCTCAAGGGGCTAAGCCCAAAGGAAAACCGCGATATTCCGCCGCTCGACTATGATCTGGTGCATGAGATGAAGGGGTTGTTTCCAAATTTGCATGTGTCGGTGAATGGCGGTGTGGCTGATCTGGATGCCGCAAGCGGTTTCTTGGACCGTGGTCTTGATGGCGTGATGATTGGGCGAGCGGCCTATCATACCCCCGCCGAGGTTTTGCTGAATGCTGATGTTAAGATTTTTGGCGGTGGGGAATCCCACAATGCCGAGGACATCGTGCATTTGATGCTGCCTTATATTGAGGCGCATTTGCAAACAGAAAACGGGCGATTGCAACAGGTCACCCGTCATATGCTCGGCCTGTTTCAAGGCCGCCCAGGTGCGCGTATGTGGCGCAGGTATTTATCAGAAAATGTGCACCGCGATGGTGCTGATAGCCGCGTGGTTCTGGATGCGCTGGCCTATGTCACGAAGGAAGCTGCATGATGGGCGTTGAAGACGGGCTGAATACGCTGATCACGATGGGTGTGCTTTTGTTGGCGGTTGGTGCTTTTGCCGGCGTGCTTGCTGGACTGTTGGGCGTTGGTGGCGGCATCATATTGGTGCCCGCGTTTTTCTATGTATTCCAAGCCCTTGGGTATCCCAATTTTCAACTCATGCAGGTTTGTTTGGCCACATCGTTGGCGACGATCATTGTCACGTCAATCCGGTCGGTCATGGCGCACAATAAAAAGGGTGCGGTTGATTGGGAGATTCTACGGAGTTGGGCGCCGGGAATTGTGCTCGGCGCAGTTGTCGGGTTTTTCATCGCCTCATCGCTGCGGTCTGCGACATTGCAGATGATCTTTGGCGTGCTCGCGATTATCGTCGGGCTTTATATGACGTTTGGTAAAGCGCATTGGCGTGTCGGCGATGCGATGCCCAAAGGTGTTGTGGGCATTGTGTTGTCGCCCGTGATTGGGTTTTTATCGGTACTGATGGGCATTGGTGGCGGGTCTTTTGGCGTGCCGACGATGTCGCTTTATAATGTGCCGATCCACCGTGCTGTGGCGACTGCCGCCGGATTTGGTGTGATTATTGCAGTCCCTTCGGTGATCGGATTTTTGTCCGTTGATTTGCAATCACCGCCACCATTTACGATTGGTGCGGTCAACCTGCCTGCGTTTATATTGGTGATTGCGATGACGTTGATTACCGCCCCTTGGGGTGCTGCGCTGGCGCACCGGATGGACCCAAAGCCGCTCAAGCGGGTGTTTGGCGTGTTTTTGATGTTGGTTGCGATCAACATGCTGCGCAAGGCGGTGGGGTGGTAGATCTTGGCTATGAGGTACTGCCTGTTGATCAGCGCGTAACCGACTGGGCTGCGGCGGCATATGAAACCGCAGGGAGGCTTGATACCTCCACGCGCCGTCATGGTGGGACGTGGTTTGTCGGTGTTGATGTATTGCCAAATGCGCCTGATGGGTCAGTGGACGGTGTACCGATGCCGTTTGCGCATATGGCACCCGATTGGCACGCCGCGCAGGTGTCCATCGTTTACGACGGGTATCCGCGCCGCGACGCGGACGAAACCGAGGCGGCGCACCGGTTTCGCATGCACCGTGACGCCGCCCATATGGATGGGCTTTTGCCCGAAGGCCCCGATAAACGCCGCCATTTACGCGAACCCCACGGGTTTATCATTGGCATGGCACTGAATGCGGCGACGGCAAGTCCATTGGTTGTTTGGGAGGGCAGTCACCACATAATGGGTGCGGCCTTTGCGCGTATATTTGAGGGGATACATCCGGCTGATTTCGGCAATCTTGACGTGACGGATGCCTATCAGGTGGCCCGCCGCGAGGTGTTTAAGACTTGCCGCCGTGTGGAGGTGCCAACGGGTGTTGGCGAAGCTGTGATTTTGCACCGGCACCTTATCCACGGCGTCGCCCCATGGACGGGTGATGCACCGAATGAAGGGCGTATCATCGCATATTTCCGCCCCGTCGCTGGCTATGCTGATTGGCTTTCAGGTTGCGCCGCCTCCGGCGGGAGTATTTTTAAAAAAGCGAGGTGTTAACGTTTGTGGAAGTCTGCCAGAGTTTTACCTGCCTCATCCACAAAAAGACTGGGCAAGATACTTAGGGTCTCAATTTGGTCGATCCTGAGTTCTTCAAATCCACGCGCCTTTTCGCACCACACAAGGCAGGTCCAGAGCCGTCCCCAATAATCAAGTTGCAATGGCCGCACGGTCCTGTCGCCGTCGGGGAACCCAAGCCGGAGCTTTTGGCGGGTCCGAATGGCTTGTCTGATCATTGGCAGATGTTGGAAACCACGGGCCGCATCGGCAAATGGATAAACCGCGAACCCGTAGCCAGTGGGCGCGCGCGCGCGATCTTCTGGCATCACCGCGTCGAGTTTGGCCGATAAGGTGCGTGCTGCGGCGGACAGTTCGGCGTCCGCGTTCTGACCGACAGCTTGCAGGCCAATGTGCAGTGCCTCGACCTCGGTCATTGTTAAGTTGAGCGGGGGCAGGGTGACGGCGGCAGTGACGCGGTAGCCGACGCCGCGTTCGCCCTCAATGGGCACGCCGGAAGCCGCAAGTGTATCCATGTCGCGGTAGATCGTGCGCAGGGACACATCGGTGGCGCGGGCCAAGTCGGATGCTTTGTGAAGCGTCCCGTCGCGTAAGATTTGGATCAGCGACATAAGGCGGTCGGCGCGACGCATGGGTGATTCCCTATTGAGCGTGTGGTGTTTGTCATTTATCTGGCAACTGACAAGTTTATGACACAACTATCTTTGAAACAGTGAAATTATGGGGTTTTTGCGGCTTCCATCGGGGGTGAAACGCCCTTATCCCTAATTGCAAGCGTATGACGCACCCTGCGATTGGGGTGGAAATAGGAGAATACTCAAATGCTCAATAACATTGGTTTGCCCGGTCTTTTGCTGATCGCCGTTGTCGTGCTCGTCCTGTTTGGACGTGGCAAAATCTCGTCGTTGATGGGCGAAGTCGGCAAAGGTATCACGGCGTTCAAAAAGGGCGTGGATGACAGCAAGGCAGAACTTGAAGAAGGTTTGGCTGACGTCAAAGACGTGACCCCTAAATCTGAAAAAGACGAAGCCTAAGCCCCAATTAAGGAATAGCGTATGTTTGGCCTTGGCTGGAGCGAAATGGTGCTTGTCGCCATTGTGGCCCTGATCGTGATCGGCCCCAAGGATCTTCCTGGGATGTTCCGTACGGTGGGTCAATTAACCGGAAAAGCACGCGGCATGGCCCGCGATTTTAGCCGTGCAATGGAGTCTGCGGCCGACGATTCTGGCATGAAGGACATCTCGTCGAGCTTAAAGGCAGCTGCAAATCCGCAAAAGTTCGGGGTTGATAAAATTCGCGAAGCAACGGGGATTTCACCGGGCCCTGCCACACGCGAGTTGACCGAACAGCGCGCTGCCAAAAAGGCGCAGATGTCGGATGCTATGGCCAAGGCGGCGACGGATCGCAAAACCCGTGAAGCGGCGGCGGCGGAAGCGATTGCCCCCGTCACCGAAAAGGCACCTGCTGCGGGGAAAAAAACAGCGGTTAAGAAACTGGCTGCGAAAAAGCCCGCTGCAAAGAAGAAACCAGCGGCAAAACCAAAGGGTGACGCATGACATCTTCTGATAATATGGATGACAGCGCTGCCCCGCTGATGGAACATTTGACCGAGTTGCGTACAAGGCTGATCCGGTCGGTGATGGCGTTTATTGTGGGCATGATCATCTGCTTCACAGTCTGGAATCCGGTCTTTAACTTTCTTACAGAACCCCTGTGCGATGCGTTGGCGACGCGTGGCCAATCATGTGACTTGCAGTTTATTGCGCTTGAAGAAGGCTTCTTTGTTGCGATCTCGATCTCGCTTTTGGGTGGGCTTGTGATTGGCTTTCCGATCATCAGCTACCAGTTGTGGCGGTTCGTGGCGCCGGGTTTGTATAAGAATGAAAAGGGTGCGTTTTTCCCGTTTCTGGTTGCGTCCCCGTTCATGTTTTTCGCGGGCGCTGCGTTTGCCTATTACGTGATTACGCCACTGGCTTTTGGGTTCTTCCTAGGGTTTCAGCAGGAAAACGTTGTTGGATCCGGTGCAGGTGCATCAACTGCTGCTGCAGGGATTATTTTTCAGGGATCGGCCAAGGCCTATCTGGCGCTGACGATCAAATTCATCGTCGCTTTTGGCCTGTGTTTTCAGCTTCCTGTGTTGTTGACGTTGTTGGGCAAGGCTGGCCTTGTGTCTGCGCGCGGCCTGCGTGGCACGCGCAAATATGCGATGGTTGCGATCTTGATTGTGGCAGCTTTGGCAACGCCGCCTGATGTTATCAGTCAGGTAATCTTGTTCGTAGTTGTGTACGGTCTTTATGAGGTGTCGATCCAATTGGTTGCCCGCGTGGAACGTAAACGCGAAGCCAAACTGCGGGCAGACGGTCTTTGGGATGATGACATCCACGGGGATGGTGCGGACGGCGACGACGAGCCTGATCTGTGACCGATCTTGCGCGGATTGCAGCAGCACTGGAGCGTATGAACCCAGCGCCTGCACCCGCGCCAGATTTTGAGGCAGCGTCCGCGTTTGTCTGGCACCCCGATCCTGACCGGCTGGTACCAGTGGAACATGTAAACCGCGTGGACGTGTCATTGCTGGTTGGCATTGATCGTGCGCGTGACACGCTGATGGTGAATACGGTTCAATTCGCAGAGCGACTACCTGCCAACAACGCGCTTTTGTGGGGCGCACGTGGTATGGGAAAGTCGAGCCTTGTCAAAGCTGTGCATGGTAAAGTGAATGCTGACTACCCCGACCTTAAGGTCGTTGAGGTCCAGCGCGAGGATTTGCCAAGCATTGGTCGTTGTTTGAATTTACTACGCGGACGTCCCGAGCGGTTCATCATGTATTGCGATGATCTGTCGTTTGGAAATGACGACGCGCACTACAAATCACTCAAGGCTGTTCTGGATGGCGGCATTGAGGGGCGGCCAGGCAATGTTGTGCTGTATGCCACGTCCAATCGCCGCCACCTAATGCCGCGTGATCTGATCGAAAATGAACAAGCCACGGCAATTAGTGCAGGCGAGGCTGTCGAGGAAAAGGTGTCTTTGTCAGACCGCTTTGGTCTTTGGTTAGGCTTTCATCCGTGTGATCAAGATGATTACCTGACGATGATCCGCGGTTATTGCGACGCACACCGTGTGCCTATCGATGACGAAACTCTGCGCGCAGAGGCCATCGAATGGCAGGTGACGCGCGGCAGTAGGTCAGGCCGCGTGGCATGGCAATATTTCACCGATCTTGCTGGGCGCAAAGGCGTGAAGCTAAGCTAATCCGCTTTTTCCGAGCACAAATATGTCCGCCGGAGGCATCGACAAATGCGCGGAGTGTTACGGTAGAAATTCTGCTGGATCAGCTGATGTCAGGCCGCGCCGCACTTCGAAATGTAAGAAACTTGGGTCCCCTGCACGGACTTTTCCGATCACCTGACCACGGCTAACTGATGCATCTTTAGCCACGGTGAGCCCTTCAAGGTTGGTATAGACCGTCAACAATCCGCCGTCGTGTTTGAGGACCACAATCGCCACGCCGCTTGTATCGGTTGTCACGGCGGCCACAGTCCCTGCAGCGGCAGCTTTCACGGATGTCCCTGCTGGAACGCCGATATCGATGCCTTCATTGCGGCCGGCTGCATAGGCGCGGATAATGTCACCTTGCACCGGATAGGCCAAACGCGCGGCGCTGTCCGCGGGTTTCGTTGCGCCCAAATCGGGGGCGTCTGGCACTTCTGCTGCGGGCACAGGCACTGACGGTGTCTCATCGGGCAACGGCAATGTAGCGCTTGGCGGAACAGGTGTTTCGCTGCCCGTACCTGGGGCCACCGCTGGTGTAATAACTGGTGCCGATTGGCCTGGTTGCGGGATCAATAGGAATTGCCCTTCGCGCACATTTAAGTCGGGGCCAAGTCCGTTCCATTCGGCGACGGCCCGCACTGGCACATCGTAAATCCGCGAGATCGAAAATACGGTTTCGCCGCGTTTAACCTTGTGTCGTGCGGGCTCGGTGCCTGTTTGTGCTGTTGGCGCGGTCATTGGCGTCGTGGCGTCGGGAGTTGCAACTTGTGGGCCCGCCCGATCAAGCGCTGTTGTTGCAATGGCCGTGACATCAACCGATGACGGTTGGATCGGACCAGTTTGTGCGGCACCAGTTGCTGGCGATGGTTCAGACACGCGGGTTGGCAGGGCGACAAGTTCGCCGCTCCGCAAGGCCACGTCGGGCTCAATTCCGTTGAACCTAGCGAGATCAGGTGCGCTGAGGCCCAGACGGGCGGCGATGCTGATCATCGTGTCGTCTTTTTGCGCTACGACAACTTGGTAGTTCGGATAAGAGATCACGCCGCGATCATCGGCGCGGGGCCGTGCGGGCAGGTTTTCAACGGATTGGGACGTATCAAAGCCATTGGCCAGATCTCGCAGGTCAAAATCAAGCGGTGTCTCACATGCGGCCAACAGCCCAACCGCAGCTGTGGTCATCAAAATCCGTGTCATCGTCATCTGCGTGTCTCCTCGATCGCGGCGCACGTGGTTATCCCCGTGTTCTGCCCACATTTGGTGCCTTTTTAGTCTGCGCCAAGCCCTTCGAGCAAGGGCACAAAACGCACGGGGCGTAACTCTTCGTAATCAAAACCCGTCTCTAGCCTTGTGACGCGGATAAGGCTTTGCACGGTGTCGGACTGACCGACGGGCAAAACCATGATTCCGCCGACGCGTAATTGCGCAAGTAGGGGCCCTGGTGGGTCCTCGGCGGCGGCGGTCAAAAGGATACGATCAAACGGCGCATGTTCAGCAAAGCCGTGACTGCCATCGCCAGTAAATGTCGTGATGTTGGTGATGTCTTGCGCGGTGAAAATCGCTTGGGCTTGGATCACCAGTCTGCGGTACCGATCCACAGTATAGACCCGCCGCGCAAGGTGCGACAGGATGGCGGCCTGATAGCCCGAACCAGTGCCAATTTCCAATACCTTGTCGCGCGGTGACACCATTAATGCTTGGGTCATTATCCCAACAATTGACGGTTGGCTGATCGTCTGCCCGCACGAAATGGGCAGCGGCATGTCTTCATAGGCGCGCTCTGCAAAGATGCCTTTTACGAATGCCGCACGGTCGACCCGTTCCATTGCCGTTAGCACGCGTGTGTCGGTGACGCCCTTGGATCGCAGCGCAAAAAGGAACTGCATTTTGGTTTCGGCAGAGGCGCTCACCCCAATAAACCTTGGAGTTTTGTGACCATATCGTGCGCTGTGAGGTCGGCGCGCATTGGTGTGATTGATGTATACCCGTCAAGGTTTGCCTGCGCGTCGGTGCCTGCCGATGTCTGCACGTGTTGGTCGCCACCGCGCACCCACATGAACTGTCGCCCCGTCGGTGATGTTTGTGTTTCGACCGAGAAGTTAACGCCTGCGCGCCGCCCTTGGGTTGTGACGGCCATGCCTTTGACGTCTGCCGCAGCGCAGGGCGGAAAATTCACGTTATAGAACAGCGTGTAGGCGTCGTTGGTCCAGATGCCTTTGTCCAAAAGAGCGCGCACGGTTGCCGCCCCGTGTTGGGCAGCTGCCTCGAACGGGTCATTAAGATCTTTATTGGCAGGACCAAAGAACTGCGACATGGCAATGGCAGGGATGCCTTGCAGGGCAGCCTCGATCACGGCGCCGATGGTGCCGGAATATAGCGTATTTTCGGCAGCGTTGTTGCCCCGATTGATACCGGATAAAACCAGATCAGGGGGCGTGTCCTTCATTACTTCATACAGGCCAGCGAGCACACAATCGGCGGGTGATCCTTCGGCGGCAAACCGCTTGTCGCCCAACTGTGCAAGCATCGTCGGGTGCGTGTAGCTAATGCAATGCCCAACACCGGATTGTTCAAACGCAGGTGCGACTGTCCAAACCTCGCCTTGCGGCCCTGCGATGTCTGTCGCGATCGCATGGAGCGTTTTGAGGCCCGGCGCGTTGATGCCGTCGTCATTGGTAATCAGAATGCGCATTTGGTCCGCCTTTTACTAACCCAATAACCCCTAAAGCGGACATGGGATTGGGGCAAGCACAAGGCTGTGAAATTTAACGGCGGATTAGAAACATATGTGCCTGATCAAGCGTGTCGACCAGGCCCGCGTAAAACCCGCCCTTTGCCACGTCGATAAGCCGAATGTTGCCCGCAGGGATATGCAGTTTGAATGGTAGATCGCCTGCTGATTTTAGCTCGCGGTAGCTTGCGCCCGTGCCGTGCTTGAGGACATTCACCGCCTGCGCGTAGTGATGTACGCTGTCAGCCAAAGTCGTATTCCCGTTTTCGACCAGTAGGGTGCGCAATTTTTTAAAGAACGGACCGCGTTTGAAGTGATGCTGCAAGCGCGCCTCGAAAGTGGAAACAAGGTCGAAAATCTCGGCTTCGATTTCGGGGATCGGTTTGGTCAGATCAACTGCATTTGCGCGAGCGGCTGTAAGTAGGTTTGTAATCTCGTCAGGGGCGCTCATGGCGTTTCCTTAAATGGGCAAGCCGCTGATAAGGCGCGCGGCCTCTTCAGTTGGGCTTGCCAATGGGCTGCGGTCTTCGCCGGGGTGGAAGCGTGCGCGCGTGGCTGTCGGCATCGGGTTTGGCGTGACGATGTGAACATGTGGGCCTGTGTTCTGGCTTTCAGCCGCCCAAGATTTGGCAAGCGCTGTTTGTGCGGCCTTGGTGGCACCGTAGGCCCCAAAGAACTGTTTGCCTGCTTGTGGGTCGTCCATAAACACGGCGTGCCCAACCTGACCAAGCAGCGGGCCGACATAGCCGATCAGCCGCGCGGTGGCGGTGATGTTAATGTCGATGGATTTGGACAGATCCTTGGGGCCGATGTGGCCTGCGGGTGCCAAAGGGGCCGCGTGTACGGCGGCGTGGATCCACAGATCAAGTTTGCCCCAACGGTCAAAGATTGAGCGGCAAAGCTGCTGCATGGCCGCGTCAACAGTGATGTCCATCGGTGCAAGGGTGGCTTGGCCACCAGCGGATTGGATTGCATCGTCGAGTTCTTCTAATGCGCCGGTGGTTTTGCCCACGGCGATGATGTGGTGCGTGGCGGCCAGTTGGCGCGCCATAGCCGCACCAAGACCGCGTGACGCACCAGTGATCAATGCTGTTTTGGTCATCTTATTCAGCCGCAACTTTGGGTTTGAAGCCTTTGGCGATCATGTCGGTTGGTTTGACGGGGTATTCACCCGAGAAACACGCGTCACAGAACGCGGGAGACTTGGCATCGCGTCCGTTTGCTTCGCCAGAGGCGCGGTAAAGCCCGTCGAGCGAGATGAACTTGAGGCTATCGACGCCCAGATGGTCGCGCATTTGGTCTTCGGTCATGTTGGCGGCAAGCAATTTGTCACGGTCGGGTGTGTCGACACCGTAAAAACAAGGCCACGCGGTTGGCGGTGACGCGATCCGAAAGTGGACTTCGGCGGCGCCCGCATCAAGGATCATTTCCTTGATTTTACGGCTTGTCGTACCGCGCACAACGCTGTCGTCGACCAAAATGATGCGTTTGCCTTTGACCAGCGCCCGATTGACGTTGAGTTTGAGGCGCACACCCATGTTGCGGATGGATTCTGTTGGCTCGATGAAGGTCCGACCCATGTATTGGTTGCGGATGATGCCCATCGCATAAGGAATGCCGGATTCCAGCGAATAGCCGATTGCAGCAGGCGTGCCACTGTCTGGCACAGGGCAAACGAGGTCGGCATCAACGGGGGCTTCTTTGGCCAATTCGCGGCCGATGTTTTCGCGTGTCTCATAGACTGACCGCCCACCAAGGATGCTGTCGGGTCGCGAAAAGTAGACGTTTTCAAAGATGCAGAACCGCGATTTTGCGGGGCGGAATGGGAAGTGGCTTTGGACGCCGTGCTTTTCGCTGATCACAACCATTTCGCCGGGTGCAATCTCGCGGACGAATTCAGCGCCGATGATATCAAGTGCGCAGGTTTCGGACGCCAACGCCCAGCCGTCACCGATTTTACCAAGCACCAACGGGCGCACGCCCAATGGATCACGGCAGCCGATAATCTTAGTGCGGGTCATTGCGACGATGGAAAACGCGCCTTCGACTTTGCGCAGGGCTTCTTCCATACGGTCGGGGATGTTTTGGCCCATCGAGCGCGCCATCAGGTGGATGATGCATTCGCTGTCTGAGGATGATTGAAAGATTGATCCGCGTTCAATCAGTTCGCGGCGCAGCGCATCGGCGTTGGTAATGTTGCCGTTATGCGCGATGGCCGCACCGCCCATCGAAAATTCGCCAAAGAACGGCTGCACATCGCGCATCGCCGTTTGGCCCTTGGACCCAGCGGTCGAATAACGGACGTGGCCGATGCCAATGGGGCCGGGCAGGGAGGCCATCATGTTTGGGGACGTGAAGTTATCACGCACGAGCCCCATCCGCCGTTGCTGATTAAAGCCAGTTACAAAGTCGTGTGTGACGATGCCGCCTGCTTCTTGGCCGCGATGCTGAAGGGCGTGTAGGCCGAGCGCTACGAAGTTGGATGCGTCGGCGACGCCAACAACGCCAAACACGCCACATTCCTCCCGCAGTTTATCATCGTCAAAGGGATGGGCCGGGAGGAATGCGTGGGACAAGGTGAGCTGCTCCGTGTCAAGTTGAGGTTATAAAAGTGTCATAGTCGCTTGCGCGGGCCATGTCACGACTGCGTCGTTGCGACGGGGTAGAAAAAAGGCCCCGCGCCAGTGTGGCGGGGGCCTATTTGATTTGATTTACTCTGGGGTGCCGCAGTTACCAACGAGTTGTTCATATTGGGTGGTGATCCAACCCAGTGCGGCCTCTGGGTCCCGCTCGCCGATTTGACCGGTCATTTGACTAAATACTTTGGCAGAGCGGCTGTTTTCGACCATATCGATTTGCTGCGATGACAGGACCGTTTGGTAGACAAAGAATGCGACGGCTACCAAAAGGACGCCGCGTGCGACGCCAAACAGGAACCCGAACCCTTGATCAAGGCCGCCAAGTGCAGAGCGCTGAATGAGGCTGGAAAAGAGCGGGGTAAAGATTGACACGACAACTAGTGCGACTGCGAATACGGCTGCGAATGACGCGATGATAGATAATTCACAGCTGTCTCCGATGAAATCCCCAACAACTGGGATTTGCCGGATCAGCGGTTGAACTGTGTCTGCAAAGATGAACGCCAGAATGGTCGCCCCGATCCAGCCTGCAATTGCCATCGCTTCACGCACGAAACCGCGACTGTAAGCCAACAGCGCTGAAACAACGATTATGACGGCAACGACCCCGTCAATAATTGTGAAACCTTCCATGTCCGACACCCTTTGCTGTTCTTAGACGGGGCCACGGTCCCCGAATACTTGCGTAACAAACGTGGCCAGATCGCTGGTTTCCCGCATCTCTAGCCCCGCCACTGCAACCTTCTTAGTCTGTTGCGGTGTGATTGCAGACGTAAAACCAAGTTTTTGCGCTTCTTTCAATCTATTTTCGGTCTGCACGACCGGACGAAGTGCCCCAGACAGGCTAATTTCGCCAAAAATAACAACTTCGGCAGGTAACGGGGCGTCTTCACGGGCAGAAACAAGTGCCGCAGCGATGGCCAAATCGGCGCCGGGATCGGTAATGCGCATGCCGCCAGCGACATTGAGGTACACATCAAGCCCCGTGAACGGCACGCCGCAGCGCGATTCGAGGACCGCGAGGATCATTCCAAGCCGTCCGCTATCCAATCCGACGACGGATCGTTTGGCATTGGGCTGTGCTGATGGTGACACGAGCGCTTGGATTTCGCCCAATATGGGGCGGGACCCTTCGATGCCTGCAAAGACGGCTGATCCGGGGGCGGGTTTGCCGCGATCTGACAGAAACAGGGCAGAGGGGTTTTTGACCTCTGCCAGCCCTTTGCCCGTCATTTCAAACACGCCGATTTCATCTGCAGGACCAAAGCGGTTCTTGACTGAACGCAGGATACGGAATTGGTGGCCGCGATCGCCTTCAAAATACAGCACCGTGTCGACCATGTGTTCAACGACGCGCGGACCGGCGATTGTGCCGTCCTTTGTGACGTGGCCGACCATGATCACGGCCATGTTGCGCTGTTTGGCGAATGTGGTCAGCTCGTGCGCCGACGAGCGGACTTGGGATACCGACCCCGGTGCGCTGTCGACATTGTCGGCCCACATGGTTTGAATAGAATCAATGATCGCGAGGTCGGGTTTTTCAGCCTCTAGCGTGGTCAGGATGTCGCGCAGGTTTGTTTCTGACGCGAGTTTGACTGGGCTTCCGGTGAGACCCAGCCGTTGTGCGCGCATTTGCACCTGCGACGCAGATTCTTCGCCAGAGATATAGATGACTTTGAGCCCGTTGCGCGCAAACCGTGCGGCGGCTTGTAGCATCAGGGTGGATTTGCCGATACCGGGATCACCGCCAACAAGCAGGGCCGACCCTTGCACAAGGCCGCCGCCAAGCACGCGGTCCAGTTCGCCCACGCCAACAAGGGTGCGCGCTGGTGGTGGTTCTTGGCTTGCTAAATCAGT
>Ga0307997_10000214_pt1 | contig 25727 bp, 33 predicted proteins | sample Davwhametageno36_FD_203165 | JGI IMG/M metagenome (GOLD analysis project Ga0307997, IMG submission 203165) | Marine microbial communities from Davis Island wharf, Antarctic Ocean - #36 | ecosystem: Environmental > Aquatic > Marine > Unclassified | place: Antarctic Ocean: Davis Island wharf... | reverse complement strand
TTCGCCCTCCTGGTATCCAGTAAACGCCACGTCGATGGTGTCCTTTGTGCAAGCTGGTTGCCAATACGCCCTGCTTAAATCTTTGCAAGTGGTATCTATGTTGGTGTCTGAACCTAAAATGCGCTCATACACATAATTAAAAACAATCGGCCATTCGGTCCGACTGACTAAACGATCAAAAGGAATCACCAAGCGCCACCTGGGCCAATCTTTACTCTGGCTGTGCGTTGAGTGAAACGCGTAAGCATTGCCGGCCAGTTCTGGCTCAACGTCCTGAGGTAATGTGGGTAAACCGCTGCATTTAGAATCAAGGCCAATGCCTTGTGAATTGTCATAATCCACGACCATCATTGACATTGAATCAACGTTGGCATCACCGCGTTTGGGCGGGTCCATGGAATACACCGCGCCGCTATACATTAGCCCGGCGTCTTTGTTGTTTATTACCTGGTGATCGCTTAAATGATCTTTTACAAACTCTGGCCAAGGCCTGACTGCATTTGTGCCAATGCTATTTTTTACACTAGGGAACAGTGTGTAACGGATCATTGGTTATCACCGAAAACGTCTGGCCGCATTTGATAACGGTTAACTTTTTCTTTAGCTGCTTTTTCAACCAATAAAACCCGCTCACCAGGAACTAATTCCCATTGACTAATTGCTTGAGTGGTAATGGTGTGCCCTTCAGCGCGAATGTGCCGAGCTAAAGCGGCTGGACCACCCGCAAAAGCAATCGCTGATTTTGTAAAATCTGCCATTTTGTCTTTGCCAGTTAATACTTTTCTTTTTCTCGCCATGATATTAAAACTCTAATCTGTCGTTTCTTGATTTGAACAGATTGTAAGTTTTAATTACCATTGTGTAAAAAGTTCTAAAAGCGCGCTTGGTTATTTTTATCAGCTTTGGTAAGCATAACTTTACATTCATTAAGTCTGGGTATACTATTGCACCACAAGGCAATCATGCCTTTGGAGGCTATATGCTAAACACTAATAAAAATTTAACAGTTGAAAACTTGCCGAACAATCGCGCAAAGAAATTGGCCTGGATGCGCGAAAACTATTCCTGGCACCTTATATTCACCGACTGCATGTCATCAATCATGCCACAATATGCTCGGATACAAATTTTTGGATTTACTCGTTTGCTTGATACTTGGGCACGAATAATGAAGGGAAGCAATGACGAGATTAACGGCCCACCAACTGGAGCGAACACCAATGCCTAAAAATTCAGATGTTCTTCACCACAAAATAAAAGCTGCCAGATCACATGTAAAAATGACCCAACAACAATTAGCTGACGTGCTGGACGTATCGCGCCCGGCTGTTAGCTTGTGGGAATCAAACGACCCAGAAGTCCGAAACGAACCAACCCGAACCCGCCTTAGAAAATTAGCCATTGTCACTGGTGCCCCCTTGCACTGGTTAATGGATGATAATGACCGATCAATGCCCGAAAACTTTGGAAAGACAATTAAAGATATAGAAGCGATTAGCCATAGACTTGGTGAATTAACACCAGAACAGATAACCGCTATTCGCATGATGATGGATAGTTACGAATAATATTAAAAATAAGAAAAAGCCCCTTTTTTGGGGTTTTTTTGTGCCTGGTTGTTTTAAATGTTTCTAGGAATAATTCCTAATTTTTTAGTTTAGGCATGATAATTTGTAATAAATTTACAAATGCTGTTGCGTCCAAATCGGTGTTTGTGTATATTCTGATCTGTAAGTAAAACTTACACCAAAACAAGGATATACAATTAATGGAATTTAATTCAGATATTAAAACTTTGAAAGGAATATCACAAAAACTAGATTTAACAGATGAAAATACCGTTTTAGCCTTAGATTTAATCTGTAAATTTGACGAAAAAACGATATTAAAGATAATAAACAAGGTAAAAAAACAAACTGGCCAAGGTTGATTGCTGATTTTTAGCATAAAAACTTTATAGGCCAGTTTTTTTAGCCCCTCATGCTATTGAAACCGAACATTAGTTTTATTAGAAATGCTATTGAAACCGAACATTTAAAAAGGAACTGCTATGCAAAACACCAAAACAGAACGTTTGTTATTTAACTTATTAGGCGGTGCCATTTTCGTCGTGTGTACGGTCTGGTGGTTTGTTGGGGTTTTATCATGAGCGAGGCTTTACTTTTTTTAACGGTCCTAATCGCGGGCCAAATGTTAGTCGGATTAATTTAAAGGAAAAAATATGCACTCACCCACAGAAATTGACCAAGCGGCTTTTACACTCCAGGAGGCAAAAAACCGAATGGAGTTAATCAAACAAGAAGTGTTAAACGCCGAACTTCACATTATTGATCTAGCTGGCGTTAAAGACGAAGGAACGACTAGCGAATCTGGCAAGTATTTTAAAATCAAAACGGTTGGCAAAGTCACCCGTCGAATTGATTTCGACGCGCTGGACCTACTTAAACAGAAAATGCCCGAAGCGATTTTAAGCAAAGTATTTAGCTACAAACCCACCATTGACGTGAAAGCATTACGCCACATCGAACTAAACGAGCCGGAATATTACAACGAAATTAGCCGGGCGGTAATCGCCAAGCCAGCAAAAGTCGCTGTTACCGTTGAGCTTGTGGAGGATGCAGCGTAATGGCTATTAAATTAATAAGCGCCAAAGATGCAGCATTGCAAAACGGCATTAAGGTTTTGATATATGGCCCCGCTGGCGCTGGCAAAACGGTATTTTGTACCACTGCCCCCGAAGGTGAAAAAACGCTAATCATCAGCGCCGAGGGTGGCTTATTGTCCATCCAACACGCCGACCATGTGGATATTTGCGTTGTAACGTCACTAGATGACGTTTTTGAAATTTACGCGCACCTCAAAGGCGACCACCCGTATAAATGGGTCTGTTTAGACTCAATAAGCGAAATTGCAGAAGTCGTTTTAATTAGTGAAAAGGAAAAAACAAAAGACCCTCGCCAGGCGTATGGTGCCCTAATAGATCAAATGACGGCGCTTATTCGCTCGTTCCGCGATCTAAAAACTAACGTGGTTATGACGGCCAAAATGGACCGGGTAAACGACGATCATGCCAATACCCTACTCTTCATGCCCTCGATGCCTGGCGCACGCCTAGCGCAATCGTTGGCTTATTTCTTTGATGAAGTTTTTTGTTTGCGACTGACCAAAAACGCCGATGGTGTTATTGAGCGGTCCCTTCAAACTTCACGCGATATTCAATACGAAGCTAAAGACCGATCAGGCAAATTAGACCCGTATGAATTCCCCACCCTGGCAAACATTGCCACAAAAATCCGTAACTAAAAAAGGTAGTAAAAATGCAATTTTCTTTTGATGCAACAGGTATTGACACGTCCGATAATCGTGGTTTTGAGCCATTACCACAAGGCAAATACAACGCCATGGTGATTGAATCAACGATTAAAGACACAAAAGCTGGCACCGGCAAATACTTAGAACTTGTTTGCCAGGTATTAGACGGCAAATATGTTAATCGCAAAGTTTGGCACCGCCTAAATATTGTCAACCCCAACCCTGATACCCAAGACCGTGGCCGCAAAGATTTGGCCATATTATTGAGCAATTTGGGGCTGCCGCCTAAATTTGGCGACACTAACGAAATGCACGGAAAACCATTTGTGATGGGCTTAAAAATTAGCCAGAGCGACGGATATGAGCCATCTAATGATGTGTCATTTACTACTCCTGCCGCTAACCAACCCACGGCTGCACCAATGATGGGCCGACCGACTCCACCACCAACCGCGACTGTTGCCGCGCCACCCTGGGGATAATGTAATGGCGACCATACCACAACCGTATAACAGCACGATCGAAACGATTTATCGAAAGTTTGAAACCAATCATGTTGAATCAAGCCGCGCCCATCTTGGCGCATCAATGATCGGCCGCGAGTGCAACCGGGCGCTGTGGTATGGCTTCCGCTGGGCCACCGTGCCCAACTTCCCTGGGCGCGTGCTGCGCCTATTTAAGCGCGGCCACGACGAGGAGAATTATTTTATTCGTGATCTTATGTCGATTGATGTTCAAGTCTGGGCAGTAGATCAAAATCAAAAACAATTTTCCGTAAATTGGCACGGCGGCCATTTTGCTGGCTCTTGTGACGGGGTGGCCAAAGGGCTGCCAGAATCACCTAACAAAGCCCATTTACTGGAATTTAAAACCCATAACCATAAATCGTTTGCGCTGCTCAAAAAGCAAGGCGTGCGCGAATCAAAGCCGGAACATTACGCCCAAATGCAAGTTTATATGCACGGCTTGGGCCTAGAGCGCGCCATGTATATGGCAGTCAGTAAAGACACCGACGAACTGTATACCGAAAGATTTGAATATAACCAGGAGGATGCTTTGGCGCTGGTCGAAAAGGCCCGGACGATCATTGCAACCGACGAGCCACCGCCTGGCATAAGTACCAGAAAAGACTTTTTCAAATGCAAATTCTGCGACCACCAAGACGTGTGCCACCGTGACGAATTGCCCCAGGTGAATTGCCGGACGTGTATTCACGCCCATGTTGATATGGACCAAGGCGGGTGGCGCTGTCTTTTTCATGATAAGCCAATCAGCACCGACGACCAGCGCGCCGGGTGCAAAAAACACTTATACAACCATCACCTAGTTCCGCATGAAATGGTGGATATGGATGCCCCTAATAATTGGGTTAAGTACAAAAAGATTGATGGCGTGGAATTTTACAATGGCGAAAAAGGCGATAAATCATATACCAGCAATGAATTGCAATCTGCCCCGGCTGCGCTTCTTGGTGACTCTGGTGTTGATAGCCTACGCGCCACCTTTAATGGTGAATTTATAAAGGACGATAGTAAATGACCGCTTATTACAACGAGTTTGACCCCTTTGCCGCTAATTGGTTAAGGGAATTAATAAAAGACGGATTAATAGCCCCTGGAGTAGTCGATGAGCGAAGTATTACCGAAATCATACCGAGTGACCTTTCAGAGTTTACCCAATGCCACTTTTTCGCTGGAATTGGCGGCTGGTCAATTGCCCTTAGACTTGCCGGTTGGCCAGACGATAGACCTGTTTGGACCGGCTCACCACCTTGCCAGCCATTTAGCGTTGCTGGAAATCAAAAAGGAACCAGCGACGAACGACACCTCTGGCCAGCCTTTTTCGATCTCATTAGAGAGCAAGCGCCTCCAACAGTCTTTGGCGAACAAGTTGCAAGCGCAATTAGGCACGGATGGTTCGATGATTTACAAACAGACTTGGAAAACCAAAACTACTCCAGCGCAATGGCAGTTTTGCCAGCTTGTAGCATCGGCGCACCGCAAAAAAGAGATCGCTTGTGGTACGTCGCTAACAAATTGGCCAACACCGATGTTTTCGGACGGGTCGAAAGCGTGCAACCGTTACCGAGAGAACAATCAAAACGGGCTTGGGGCGATAGCTTCAACGGTGGAAATGGGAGCATGGGCCACGCCGACGACGCGAGACTACAAATGCACGGGGAACATGGAAAATTACATATTCGGCAGCCCGACGGGTCGAGTGAGAACGGACAGCGTACCAACTCAGGCTTTTTTGATAGCAGATTCATCTATTGCCGGGACGGAAAGGCCCGTCCAGCCCCCACTGAACCCGCGCTTTTCCCTTTGGCTGATGGGGTATCCAATAGAGTGGGCATATTGCGGGGAGCGGGTAACGCCATTGTCCCGCAAGTCGCGGCCGAAGTGATCAAAGCATTTATGGAATTTGGGGTCGAGAAATGATGGCTTTAAAACGATGGACCGAAAAAGAAGATAATTATTTACGAAAAAGTTACAGCACTTTAAAAAACGAGTTATTGGCTGTTGAAATGGACCGCACTAAAGGTGCAATAAAAGATCGGGCTTTAAGGCTTGGCATTGCAAAGGTTGGCTCGAAAAAACGCTGGTCGCAAAAAGATCATAGTTATTTGGCTGCCAATGTTGGAAAAATGCCAACCGCTGCTTTAGCCAAAGAACTAGGACGATCTAAGGCCGCAATACACAACCGGTGCAATTTGATTTTTAGTAAAGAATCGCAGTTTGATCTTGTTTATAACGATCTTTTTCAAGCACATTTTAACCCATTTTTAACCGGTAAAATTGGAGGAAAAGCAAAACATGATTAGCACAAGGGAACGCAGAATGTGGAGCGAAAACGAGTTGATTTACCTCCAGGATAACTACCACTTAAAAACCGTGCGCGTGATTTCAAAAGAAATGGGCCGGCCGTTACAGGCTGTAATGAGCAAGGCCCACCGCTTGGGGATATCTGATTTAGTAATACAAAAGTTATTACGTTCTGGCAAAAAAGCCGAGGCTTTAGCGCGGAAAAAAGCCGGTGGAAGTTATTGCCCATTTTTAACCACGCGCTTTGGTTTTGAGAAGCCAGGGTATCAGCCCCTTTATACGGGAAGGTAATATGCAATTACGCGATTATCAAAAGGATGCGATCGACGCCCTTTATTCATATTTTGAAGAAAACGCGACCGGGCACCCTATCCTGGTGCTTCCAACGGCGGCCGGTAAATCGGTGATCGCCGGCGAATTTATACGCGGATTAATTCAGCAATGGCCAGGGCAAAGAGTGCTTTTGCTAACCCATGTAAAAGAATTGATTTCACAAAATTACGAGAAATTAATGACGCTTTGGCCTGACGCCCCGGCGGGTATTTATTCGGCCGGGCTAAACCGACGCGATACGGACCACGACATTATTTTTGCCGGTATCCAATCGGTCCACAAACGAGCCACCGAAATTGGCCATATTGATCTAATCATTATCGACGAATGCCACTTGGTTCCAAAATCGGGCATGGGAATGTATTTACGATTTTTAAAAACCATGGGCGTGATTAATTCTAAAATCCGCGTCGTGGGATTAACAGCGACACCATACCGGCTTAACTCTGGTTCACTCATTGATGGTGATGATAGATTATTTACCGACCTGGCATATGACGTTGACGTTATGCGCCTGGTTAACGATGGGTATTTATCGCCCCTGGTGCCAAAGGCCATGGATAATGAATTCGATCTTTCAGAAATTAACACCAGGGCGGGTGATTACAAAACCGATCAATTGCACGCGCTGACCGATAATGACGCCCTGGCAAGAATGGTATTAGTTGAAATTCTAGCCTATGGCCGCCAGCGCAAATCCTGGCTGATCTTTTGTACCGGTGTTAATCATGCCGAAAAGATGGCCGAAATTATTGCAGAGCATGGCATTAGCACGGCGACAATTACCGGGGCCACGCCGACCGACGAGCGCGATTATATCCTGGAGCGATTCAAAGCCGGGCACATTCAATGCCTGACCAATTGCGACGTGCTGACGACCGGCTTTGATGCGCCGGCAATTGATATGCTGGTCTTTTTGCGCCCCACTCAAAGCCAGGGGCTTTATGTTCAAATGTGCGGCCGTGGGATGCGCCTGGCTGAAAGTAAAAACGATTGCCTGGTCCTAGACTTTGGCGGCAACACTCAACGCCACGGACCCATTAACGCGCTTAATCCACAAGGCGAACAAAAGGCAAAGGGAAGCAAGGCAATACCACCGTCTAGGACGTGCCCGACGTGTAAAACAATAATGGCCGCGTCTTGCACTAAATGCCCCGAATGTGGCCACCGATTCCCGCGCGATATAACCCATGACCAAACCGCCAGCACGGCCGCTTTATTGGTGGATTTGGCTTTGCCTATCGTTAAGAAACACCAATGGCATAACGTCAATGATGTGAATATTGCTAGACACAAAAAGCAAGGCAAACCCGATTCGGTCCGGGTAACTTATTGCACCAGCGGCGGTGACTTTTCGACCTGGGTTTGCCCGGCTCATGGTGGGTATGCGGCTAACAAAGCGCGCGAGTGGATAACTGCTCATTTTCCAACATTGCAGGACCATACCACCGACGCTATTTTGGACAATGTTGGAAACAGCACCATTCCGTTTTCTATCCGCGTTAAAGAGAGCGAAAAATACCCAAACATTACCCGTTATGACTTTTCTGAATATCGAGAAGAATTACCTTTTTAAACCTAATATTGCTATTGAGAACTAACAACATGAATGAAAAATTAATGACTATTCCAGAGTATCTAAAACATCAATTTGCCCCTGGCTCGGCTCCCAGTGTCTACACTGTTCGGAACTGGATTAACCAGGGTAAAATTAAAGGCGTCAAAATGGGTGGCGTTTATTATATTGCTAATGGCCATGCTGTAAGTTATGCTTACCAAAACCCACATGCCGATCTGGTAAATAGGGTGCTAAACAGTTGAGGTAATATTATGCGTTATCGGGAATCAAAAGCAACCCAGCGGCTACCAGTTAACCTTTATGAAACCAGTAACGGCAAAGGCAGTTTGTCCTATCGCTATAAGCACCCCATCACCAAGAAATTCCACGGTATGGGGTCGGATAAACAAAGCGCAATTGCAGCGGCAAAAACGCTCAATGATAAGCTGGTGGGGTCCACTTCAATAGTCGATTCAGTATTGCACCCTTCAACCAGCCTGGCGGCATTATGCGACGCCTACTTGGCGTATAAATCAAACGGGACCGGCAAAAAGTTATTGGCAAAATCCACTATTGCTGAAATTCGCGGCGCTCATAAAAAGATTAAAGCCTACTTTGACGGCTGGGGCTGTCGCCAATTAACCACCCTGGCCATATCTGAATTTTTAGATGGTATTTACGACCCGGAAGAAAACGCCGGGCACGCCAGGGAGCGAGACAAGACTTTAAAAGTCCTCCTGGTTACTATTGATTATGGCCGGACCAAAGGCGAACTGGACACCAACCCTGCGTCGCCCTGCCTAAAAATTGGCAAGGAACCCGAAGTGGAGCGCCACACAAAGGACGGCTGGAGCGCAATCTATAACGCGGCTGAACCCTGGATGCAAAAGGCCATGGATATTTGTATGCTCACCACTCAACGCCGGGGTGACATTTGCAACATGGAAAAAGACAATATAAAAGACGGCATATTGTATGTGGTACAGCAAAAAACCCACAAATATGACACCAGTTATTTGGCCATTAAAATAACGCCAGAATTGGGCGAAGTCTTAGAGCGGCCAATTAGCCAGGGGCGAGTTAATATTATTTCTCCCTACCTAATCCACCGCAAGCCGGAAAAAGTGACGGCTCGAAAAAAGGCGTCTGGACAACATTTTAGCTACATTGATAAAGACTATTTAACCAAAGAGTTTAAACGCTTGCGCGACGACGTAACTGGATTTTATAACGACTTGCCAATGGGCAAGCGTCCAGGCTTTCACCAGGGGCGCGCGTTGGCAATACATGAGCATGAAAAACAGGGGTGTTTGCCTCAACATCTGGCTGGCCATTCGACGGCTAAACAGACCGATAATTATAGCGCCAGACACAAAGACATTAAGTGGATGGAGGTAGATTTAGACGGGTTTAGCCTGGCAAAATTCAAGGCATAAACGCCTTGTTTCCCCCTGGGCTGCTTTGATAAGTGGCCTTTTTTTAGCCGTGGGTTTTGCAACCTTATTGCAACCTTATTGCAACCCAAATTTAAGGCATAAAAAAAGAGCCTGTAAGCTCTTGATATATAGGCGGTTTGTGGTACGCCCTGAAGGATTCGAACCCTCGACCCACGGCTTAGAAAGCACAACCAGTATATGGCCTAAGTCTTTGATTGTAAACAACATTAATAAACAATCAAACGTTCAAATACCTACAAACAGCGAGTAATAAAAACAATGACTTACAAACGAGTTTTGCAACCCAACTTCGTCTTGCTTGTTACTGCTGGGCGCATTCTAAAGATAGCCCCCGCCCTAGTCAATAGCTAATTAATTTAATTATTTTCCACCCGCTTTTTTAGTGAATAGCTGTGTTAGCTTTTGATAACCAACTGACGCAGCAACCAGGACCGCCAATGCTTGCTTATACCAATCGGGCATCATATCCAAAACCCTAAAACCTTGCTCCACAAAAGGTACCGCTGGGGGTATAAAAGCCAGCACCAAGGGGATAGAAAAAAGCAAAGTAAAATATTCGTCTTTCCAGCTTTCACCGCTATTTTTCGCGTGTATTTCATCCCAGGTGCCCGTTTGTTTTAGCTTCTCCTGGATGGCATTATTTCGCCCCTCGATCTCAGCTTTTTTGTTGTCCATTTTACCCTGGAGAAAAGTGCCACCTACCCCCGCTAACGTTTTAATTAATGCCAACATTTTAATATTCCCCTGATCGAATCATGTCTGTAATGGTTATTGATCGGCTTCCTACTTGCTTGGCCCAGTTTGAATCCAAGAACTCTATTGCTGCAATGTCATAGTCGCCATTCGCCATAGCTGCTAGTGAGTTTTTAAACTTACTCAACCGAGGTAGGCCCATGTTAAAACACATATCAATCATTGCATCTTTGCGAACTTTATCTAATTCAGAGAACCAGGAGAACGCTAGGATTAATTCTTCACTGACTCTTTTTACATCGTTTGACAAAAGGTAATCTATTTCAGGGATAGACAAGCCTAATCCCCCAGATTTATCAATATTTCGTCCAACGCCCAAAGTTATTTTGTTGCTAGTACACTTATAAGCGTGTGTCTCAACACCTTCATGTTTTTTCAACATTTCTATAATTTTTCTCATTTTGGCATATCTCCGTTTAAATAAATCCATACTGCAAATGCGCCAGCGCCTAAGACCCATATTGCTTTTTTGACAATTGACTCGCCCACTACGGCATAAAATCTTTGATACGCTTTATCAGCAGCAAGCTCGGCAATTTCGTCTTTCTCTGCGTCAGTTAATGGTCGGTCGTTCATCGTATTGTTTCCTAATTTGCGAGTGGGTTATCTAATGCTCGTTGTAACTTTTTATTCAACCGGGCTTCAAGGTCGGTTAATTTACGTTCTACATCAGTTCTTATAGAGTCTGACTTTTGTTCGTAATCGTTTTGGAGTTGGTCGCGTTTACCTTCAAAGCGGCCATCAGCAATATCAATAGTGGCTCTAACGTCGTCTTCTATCTTGGCGATTTCGTCTTCAACCTTATCGATGATTTTTTCCTGGCGGTTAATATCATCACGCATGGATTGTTTAAGTTCCTTTAGCGTAATGTAATGTTTTTCTGTAGCATCCTTAATCGAGGATATTTCACCCTTAAATAAATTAATTTCTTTGCTAACAAACTCCATGTGAGCATCTACAATGGCGAATCTCCCATCCATGACAGCGATGCGCTTGTCGTAGTCAGATAGGTCCGGCGTGACAAACTCACTTATACGCGCCTCCATATCCAGGTATTTTTGATAAGCCTCAAAGCCACCGTACACTCCACCAATAATGGTGCCTAAAAGCGGTACTATTAAAAGTAACTTGCTACCACCTAGCTTGACGCCGCCGTACTCTATTTCTGCCATTGCAAATCCACCAACTTGTTGTGTAGTATTTGATTCGCTAGGCCATTGCGGAGACCGCGCTGGTTTTCGGGAATCTTTTTATCTACATAAACCACTTCGTACTCATAGAACGGAGCATCGACTAAGGCTATGCCTTTATTGAATCCTGAGTTATACCCTAGCAAAGCAATGATATAATTTTGCAAATCCTTCTGAGCCTGTAAGCTGGTAGCCTCACCAATCTCTTTAGCTAAAGACTTGAGCTTGTTGGAAATGATGGCTCGCATCTTCTGTTCTTTCGATTGTTTCTTCTCTGTCTTAGTAGGCTCTTGAACTTCCTGAACAGCCTCTATTTCTGCAACTTCCTTGACAACTTCCAGTTCTGGTTCTATTGCTGCAAGTTCCTCTGCTAGTTCAGCCTCGACCTCTTCAATAATGTCTACTTGAGGGTCTTCTACAACCTCTATTTCTGCAACTTCCTGAACTTCTACTTTTACAGTTTCTTGTACAACTGTTGCCACTATGACAACTTCTGGCATCACTACCTGTACAGGCGGTATATAAGCCACTTCAGTCTCTTCCTCAACTACGGTCGTGAGATAGTAATTAGGGCATGACACGCTGTAACTAGAATCAATATCGCACTGCTGATCCAAATACGCCTGCTGATACCCATCGCAACCTATGTCATACAATGGGCTTTCTGCACAGCTCTGGTTGTATATGTACTCAGCGTAGGCTTCGGGGTAGTAGTTGCAAATCAATGAACTCATTGGCTCGGCACTACATATACTATTGCCCTCTGGTATCACTATTGGCTGAGATCCTTGGCTGTCCCAATAGACTGCGCCATGTTCTTGTATTTCGTTGTAAAACCATTGCTCGTACTCGCCTAAACTTCTATCGCCTACTATTCCAACAGTCACGTTATGATTCTTTATATCCAACTTCTCATACGTCATTTGTATATTGCCTGCTGGGTAAATAGTCAGGTCAAACGTATTATCTGTGGCTTCATCGTAATACTCAGATAAATTCTTCCAAATATACTTTTGGTATGTAGCGTCACCTTGGCTGTAGAAGCGTCCTCGCCCAGTGTTAATTAAGTCCGTATGGAACGGCATAATGGTATAGTTGAAGCGCGAACCAGTATAGTGATCTAGGTCAACACCCTCGCAACAAAACCCATCGTACTGAGGCTCTAAGAAGCCAACAACTCCGTTAGCAAACATGAAGCTGGTAATGTAATTGTTACCGTAAAATGGAAAGGTGAATCCTAGTGGAACCTCTACCCATCCATCGTCTGGTATCTCGTACTCTATTACAGGCGCGTCAGCGTTAGAGTAAGAAGATAGCAAAAACACCCATACCAAGAATGCCAGCCCAAAGATTGTCCAAGAACTTGCCCCTGTCCATCGTTGTAATTTCTTCTTTAGTTGGTATCTCATCTTCATTCTCCACCCATAGAGCTTTGGCTTCTGTTCCTATCTTGCCTTTGATTGGGCATGGTGTGCCTGCCTTCAACATGGCATCAAAGACTCTAAAGTCCTGACACATCACGCTAACTGCCGCCACTTTCATTCCCATATCGAAAAGAATTTTACTGATCTTTAATCGCTCGCAATTGGCATCTCTATAGGCTTGGCCTGTGCTAATGCCGATGATCTGCGTCTGTACTGCACCACTCACCCCGATGGCGCACAAATCTGAGTTGCTCGCGTTAATAGATGGCGAGATAGCTGATGGCGGATTAGTCCTTATCGTTGTAGTTGTCGCCGACTTACTACTAACCGTAGAATTACTGGTTGAATCAGTGACAATAGGGTCAGCAGCAGTAGCCATTACAGGCAACAACACGGCAAGCCAAAGCAACCTACGCATTTATTTCTCTTGAGTTACTCATTGGCTATTCTCCTATTCTGGGGCTGCGGCTGCTTGTGCCGCTGCGTAAGCTGATACAACAGCATCGGTATGTACTGCTGCACAGATAGCAATTACCTTGGCATCTTCACCTGTAGTGTCACAATCTGGCGCGCATACGTGACGATGGAAAGATGAGGAGAGTGCTACACCATCTTCTAATACTCGTGTGGCTGTTCGCACTTGAACTGTGCCGTTTTCTAGGACTTCGATTTTATCTACGATTACTTCTTTAGTTAGTGCCATGTTACTTCTCCACTAGCAATTCCATGCTAGATAATTAGGTTATGATGCTGCGTAGTAAGTGCCGCTTATAAGGATATGTGAGCCAGACATTTGTGAGTTTAGTTTAGACGTGTCGGAACCCGCTAATCTAATATCAAACTTAATATCGCCAGCGTTTACTTGACAAATTACTCCACCCGAAGCACTACGGCCTGTTAAGTATGAATAGTTATTACCCGATTCTGCTGCAAAAGGCAGTCCTCCGATAAGACAATCGGAGCCTTGACTGTTTGCAGGGAAAGTAAAGAAGATGTTCACATGAACCAATCTTCCTATCTTTACATACCTAGACCCTGTGTTACCAAAAGTAAGATTCCCGCCAGAGACATCTACAGCAGTCCAAGTACCCTCTTCATAATCATCTAGGGCATTAGCTGCTGCTGTGTCTCCGTTGAATGATATGCCACCGCTTGATTGGAAACGTGCAGATTCTCTAGCAACTGCTCCATTAGGTCTCGTAATAACAACCAATGAGCTTTCACTATCGCCTGTACCAGCCACGGCAGCAATGCCAGATGCCCCGTTGGTGTAGTTTTGCCCATCAGGTATAAATCCAATGCCTGTCGCAATGTTGTCAGTATCCAACTGGTTTCTACAAAGAATATCAGCCCAAGTAGTGTAATTTGCAGCGTTAAAAACAGTTGATCGCTGTAGCTCAGTCTGTAACTTTACTGATGGAGAGGCAGTGCCAATACCTACGTTGCCATCATCACGGACGACCATAGCTGATACGTCAGAGCCACTAGAAGCGGATACTAAATCTAGTATATTGAAGTTTCCAGAATCGTTAGCTTTAATCCTTACTTTTAATCCTTGACCAGCACCATTATCATTATTTAGATAAGTTTGATAGCCAGCTATTTCCTTTGTGACATGTAAAGGTTGTGTAGGTGTACCGCCGATACCAACGAGTCCAGTGTTAGCAACAGTCATCGCAGTAGTCCAGCTTATCGCTGAACCTGCTGCTCCTGATGGGGCTACATAAAAGTCATGTTTACCAGACTGCTGCCTATAAAGTGATGATTTATCAGTGCGTAAATATTTAGCACCACTATTCTCATAGACGTTAGTGCCTAAATACGTTGCTGAATCATTACCTATACCATCAGCATGGGCGTATAGCATAGTCTGCTCACCCATCTGTAAAACATCATAATTACTATGCCAAGTAGCTGGAGTTACACCAATACCAACATTTCCAGAAGGGTCTATAACCATACGTTGTTGAATAGGAAGACTGACTGATGGTGCCGTGTAAAATGCTAAACTGTTTTGATTGTACGGGCCGTCAACAGTGGTCTTTATGGCTGTTCTTACGCCCTCTCCTGTAGTATCGTCGCCTGAATAAAACTCCACACCCCCTAAGAAATCTCCTCCAGTGTAGCCAGATTCCCAATTAGCGTCATGCTCTAATCTAATTACAGAACCCTGACGCGCTGCTCCTGAAGTTATGGCTCCAGCGGTGGAGGTTTTAACGTGAATATCTGTAGCTGGAGCCGTGGCTCCTACGCCAACTTTTCCAGAAGATAATCTCATGGCTTCTGCGTTAGCAGTTGCAAAAATCATATCACCAGATTCATAGTTCCAAAGATACGCAGCGTTAGAGTTGGATTGCAGTAGGACACCATCGGATGCTGTTGCACCTGAAGCGCTGTTCTGTACCCGTAAGTTTCCGCTGGTAGTGGTTGAGGTGGCGGTCAGACCATTAGCAGTTGCAGTATTATTAACTGTAAGCGCGCCTGTCATCGTGCCCCCCGCCTTAGCCAGGCTCGCCGATGTTGCGTTGGCTATGGTGATTTTTTTAGTCGTGCCACCATCATTAACAACTAACTCTTCGGCACCGTCGGGTGAAGTGAGTGCTGGTAATTCGCTTATTTTTACGTCTGCCATGATTTAGCCCTTAATTTCCATTAGTATCATTGATGATTGTGCTGCACGACCACCCATCCTAAATGTCCCACTGTTCGCGCTGCTGCGACCCGCAACTGTATAGCCTACGCTTGATGTACTATTTGGAGAGTCTAAGGCGCTCAACGACACAGTTCCATCTGAACTGCCTGATCCACTTCCCCCATCTGGATCATAAGCGGCCATTCCGCGAACATTATCCGCGAACGCCCCATGCGGCCAACCCCCATTTGCTGAACTGTTAGACGGGGCTAAATTAGTCCCTGTTGCTGCTGCCCCTTTAGAACCCGACCCCCTAAAGGCTGTAACCATAAATGGAACTTTACCAAAAGCTGTTACTGTTTCGCAGTTGACATTCATGGTTACAAGTATTTTATTTGATGAGCTTGAGGGTGTAATTGTTCCAGTTAATCCACCAAACACATGGGTAGAAGATGATGAATCGTCAATACCATCATGGTAAAAGGCTTTCACTTGTAAAACTGACCCTGCTGGCATTTGGGCATCCGTCAAATTACCCACTGCCGCTGCTACTGCTGAATCGACCAATGTTTTTACAAAGGCGGTTGTAGCAATGCTAGTATCATTGTCTCCGGTTGCTGGCGTCACTGATTTAGGGTTGCCGGTCAATGTCGGGCTGGCTAGTGTGGCTAGGCCAAGGTTTGCAGCATCTAATGTGCCTACTGTTACCCAGGCATTGTTCGCGCCGTTGCGAATCTTTAACAGCCCTGCGGAAGTATCTGCCCACTGTTGATAACTATAAGTTGTGCTTGGTGCGCTGCTTCCGCTGTTTTGGCTAACCACCGCGTCCAAGACGTTATTAATGTCAGTCCTGACGGCTGCGCCGGTCCCGTTTGCTATATCATAATCATGCTGTGCCATTATGCTGCCTCTTTGCCATAGCCAATTGCTTGCCAGTTAATAGACCTTGCAATGCCTGTGTTAGATGAATTAAAACACTGGACCGTAAAACCAGTTCGCGCTTTGCTTGTAACCCTAAAGTAATCGCCGCTATTTGAATCGTTCATTGTCACGCCAATGACGGGGACCGCTTTAAAATTGCTGCCAAATGAAACGGCTGTACTGCTTGCAGACACCGATAAATCGCTGGCTTTTTCCACCCGGTCGGGCATATCAACCGTTACAGCTAGAGTGGTAATATTAATGTTAAAAGTTGAATCTGTATTAGTAACCATCACCCTAAACTCGTATGCCCTGGCGTGATAATCGCCTACTAAAAACGGTGCCCAATCTGTCCATGTTGGATTTGATGCGGGGTTGTTTGCCGTGGTTCTTAATTCTAAAATTGCCGTAATTGCATCACTGGATGCACCATCGAAATTTTGCCAGGTATCTATATTTGCTATTCTGTAATCAATTAAATCTGAAACAAGCGACACGGAAGAATTAATTTTGGCAGTAAGTCGGCTTGTATAAATTGAGCCTAAATCAAGCGAATTTGCAAAATAATAAGACCCGCTGCTTTCAATTACTCCAACATCGCCAATTTCGCGCGTTAACTTTTTGCCATCTTCTGCAATCAAAAAATCACTAGCCTCGGTTAATAAAAAACGCGGGGAACCTTCAAGTTTTAAAATGTTATTAACCACGATCATATTGTTTTTCGCACCAGAAAATGACGGGTTTTCCGTGGCTGTTACTACTGCATTAAAGTCGATAATGTTAGGCACCGTGGTTACGGCGTATTTTGCCGTTGTGCTAAATCGCCCACCTTCGTCCACCGCTTTGGCCATGTATGTGCCGGCCAATAGTGGCAAAACGGTTGCGGTTTGGCTGCCGGCAATGGCTTCGCCAATGTCTTGCCCATCTTCCCAGGTCGCGTTTGCTATTAATGGGCTGTGACGTATGCGAACATACCCGCCATTAATTACGTCTAAATCTGTTATTCTTGCCCAGCTTAAATGACATTGCCCATCAAGTGCCCGGATAGAAAAATTATTAACGTCGCCGGGTACAGCGGTTAACCCTGAGATCGTTTTGTTATTTATAGAGGCATAAGAAGATTTTGCCCCCATAGAGTTTATTGACCTAACTCGAAAATCATATTGCCCCGCTGGTATGTCATCGATTCTCGCCTCTAATGCGCTGGTTACGCCAATAAATATATAATTTGCCGCGCCGTTTATTTTGTACTCTGCCTCATACGCAACGACAAAGGCATCATTGGGTGCGGCCCAAGAAAAAAACGCTCTGGATTGTGTGCCTTTTGAGTTAACCGTGGTGTATAACTCTTCGGTTATATTATTAGGCAATGGGGCAGCAACAGAAAAAGGATTAGGTAAGTTTGTGCCTGGTATGTTTTGCGCTGCGGTCTTGGTTGACCACGGATAGATGCTATCTTGATGTTCGATTAATTCAACCGAGACAGTACCATCCATTTTTAACGAAAGAGCATTAACGCGGAAAGTCTTTGCAGACCATCCAGGGGTTGAATGCGTAACGTCTACAATGTCGCCGACTGCACAATTTAAAGCCTCACTGGTTGCTGTGAACTTACACGATAGACCGATCCGGCTTCTTTTTAATGTAATTTCCGCAATGTCTTGAGCCATGTATACATTAGTAACGGTGTTTAAATTTATTCTCGCCTCTAGCTCAACACCGCCATCGGCTAAGAGATATTGGGCGGCTTCTGTACTGCCAGATTCAGGGTATTGTATTTGGTCACTCTGCCAATTAGCGTTAGGATTATCAAAAACGGCTGTAACTCGGTTAAACCGGGCCTTTTTTGTTACACCCTGAATGCTCAGACTTCCAGCAATGTTTTTTTCGTTAAAAGCAAAGCTGCTCGACCCTTGATCCTCGACTATTACGCCGTATTTGCCATTTTGGTATGGCATCAAAGCTCTAAAACCTGACAATATAATTTTGGTATTTTGCAAAACTGTTTGATCGGTTTTTAGTATGACATTACATTCAAAAATCTTTTGCTGTGTGCCGCCTGTATAGGGTGTCACCATGGCATCGCATTTTGTGGCAGCGGCAGAAAACTGAGCATCATTAATAAAGCTAGCCGGCAGTGCCTTTCCAAATCGACTGTTGGTTAAATAGTCGCGCAGAACCCAAGCTGGGTTTGTACTGTACGCAATTGTTGAACCATTATAGATTTTACGGCCTTTAACCACTGCTTCAATGTTGGGTATGCCACTAAAAGCATCAGCATTCCATTTTAGCCTAACCGCCAAATAGGCAACGCCTTTTAAAGTGTGGTTTCCTGTCCAGCCAATCGATGCGTTGACAAAAATAGAGTCCGCTGCTTGAGTGTCCGTGCCTAAATATTTAGTAATATTAACTAAGCCACTAGAAAAATCTGTGCTTAATTTATCATCTATATAGACATCGCCTATGCTGTTTATTTCACCCTCACAAAGTGCCAGGATAATATATAAATATGTGTTGTCACTACCGCTGGATGCCACAAATACGCGAGTGCCCGAAATCTTTCTTTCGCCATAAACAACCGGTAATTGAGAAATATTAGACTGCTTATTAACTTTTGTACCTGATTCTGATTCTCTTTCGCGTTGAGATTTGCTAGAAATTATTGCAGTCGTTAACCAAGATGCAACAACTGAGGCAATTAAACTAATAAAGAAACCCATTATTTGCGCCCCCACTTAATATCTTTTACGGCGCTAGATGCAAACTCAAATCCTTTGTCGCCAGGGAAAAATATTTGCTGGCTGTTATGATTTGTTCGGCGACCACTTTCTTTCTCAAAGTCTGACCAGTGCGAGGCGGTTGATAGATTAATCTGGCTTGTGCTTTTATCATCTTTAATCGCAAAGCCATCTATACGACCTTTGTATAGGGGGATTGGAACGCCAATTATTGCACCAGCACTATTTAAAATTGCTCGGCTTATCACCACGCCACGATCGATGTAATTTTCACTAAGTAATATTGCAATAAATGTCTGATTTACACCGGACAGGTTAATAGTGAAAGTGCCTATTTGTGCGTCTGAGGTTTCGTTAACATCAGCCATTCCCAAAAGATGACTGCTAGAGCTATATGTATTATTGCTAAAAACAATGTCGTGGGAGTAATCAGTTAAATAAACAGGGGTTGAAAAATCAATACTAACTAAGTGCGCCATATTAAAAGCGTCTTTGGCTAGCTCTGTTATTACGTCTGAATGAATACCCCTGCTCATGACAAAGACTCTATAAAATCGACTTCGTATTTGTAAAACATGCCAGCGCCTAGTTGATAACCTTGCACATCATTGGCTAATCTAACTGTAAAAGGCACATTAATATAAATAACTGTGTCTGACGTTGTGACGGCTGTTATTAATGCCGGCGTAAAGGCCATTGCACCATTGCCAGAGCGGTCGGCGGTCAGCATATAAACTTTGTCATGGCCTGAAAACTTAACCACGTCACCGGCTTTTAAAGCCCCTGTAAGCCCTGCGATTGTGACCGACGTAGCGCCCAGGGCAGCCGCCGAACACGTCACCGTGCCACTGGGGTTGCCGCTGCTAGTGCTTATCTCTGTCGGTGTTACTGTAAACACTCCATGGCGTCCACTTTGCAAAACTGTAAACGCAAAAACGGGGTTAAACTCGGTCCTGGTTAATGGCGGGTAAGTAGCCGTAAACGTCCATTTTTGTCCACTAATCTTTCGGCTTTGCATACGACCGCTGACCGTTTCAGAAAATAAAGTCGGGCTTTCCGATTGTAGATTTATAGCGTTAAACTTTGGGGTTGTGGGATAACTCATGCTAGTGCCGGCCTCCCGCGCTCATTTAATGACTGATTGATAATATTCATTAACGTGCCGCGCCGTTTGGTCAATAATTCATCGAACCCGGCGGTGTCATTTGCGCTAATATTGATGGTGAAATTTCCTCCGCCAAGCTGGCTATTAGGAACCACGTTTGCAGCCTGGTTGGGCACCACTAATTCGGGTCCACGCTCACCCACAATGTATGGGCTGCCGGCGCTCATGGGTCCACCATTTGCACGGAATTGAGTGGAGCGAATCGATTGCACTTGAGCCATGCCGTTAGCTAAAGCAATTGCAGCAAACCCCAAGTTTAATGGAAAAGGTGAAGAAGACAGGGCTGTTGAAACTGATTTATAGGTATTAATTAATGCATCTTTTAATGCAAATGATTTATTCAAATCAAAAGCCGCTTTAAAGTTTCCGCTCAACGCTGCTAAAGTGTTTTTTCCTTCCTCTTTTAGATCACCAAAATCCTTTCTCTTTCCCGCTTTTTGCATCGCTGATTGTTTGGCTAAATATTGATGTGTTAACTCAATCGATTTATTTCGTTCCATTTCTTCACGCGCAGCAATTTTTTTGCGAAATTCAACCATCCGTCGATCATGATCTAAGGCATTTTCGTATTCCCGCGCGTGTTTGTCGGCGGTAGGTTTTGGGGTTAGATCGACTAATGTTGAACCTGTCGTGCTTACGTCTGTAATTACGTTACTGTCGGTTATTTTTGATAACCTGGCTTCCAAACTATCAAGGATTTCTAGGGCTGCGGAATCATCAATTTGTGGTGTTATCGGATTCGTGCTTAAAACTTCCCCGGTCGATATTAATTCCTTAAGAGCTAATATTGTTAACTCTAATTTTGCAACCTGTGGGGCTTGTGATGCTATCAAAGGAACATTTCCTTTGCTTATATTTGCAAGCATTTCAATGTGCTGAACTGTGCTGGCTATTTCTTTATTTATTGACTCAATCGTTCTTTTGTCGCCGAACATTTTTTCATAAATATTTGTGGCACTTCCAAGTGCATTAGAAAACCTAATAATTGAATTGGTTACGGCTGTAAATGCCTTAACCATTGACCGGGAGGCTTTTACAACATTTACGGCAATTTCACGCGAGAACTGCGCGATACCACCAGAATCATCAATTTTCATTTGGACAAAATTACGCAAAGCGTCGGTCGCTTCGGTAATAATTGGAGCCAGGGAAGCAACCACACGGTGAAACACATTCCCCAGGTAGCTGGTCAAACGTAAAATCGCGTCATTGGCATCCTCCACGCCCTGGATAAGCGCGCCCGACATTACTAGGCCCAAGCTATCGGCTTCGGCTTTCATGGCTTCCATGGCGGCTTTGCCATCCTGGAGCATGTTAATGACTTTGGCACCCCTGGCACCGAATAGGTCATAAACAAATGATGCCCGGTCGGTTTTGTTGGTCATTCCTTCCAGGGCGGTTGCCGCTTGGCCCATCACATCGGAAACGCTTCGGGTTGAACCGTCGGCATTTTTGGCAGATATTCCATAGCGTTCAAACGCGTCTTTGGCTTCGCCAGTACCGCCAGCCACATCGGATATATTAATGGCCAGTTTTTGCATGGCTTTGTTTAGTGCCTTGCTTTCCACGCCGCCCAATTCGGCGGCATATTGGAACCGCTGCAACTCTGTGACTGATAGACCAATCGCCCTGGCTGTTTTGGCCAGTTCGTCCGTGGCATCCATCGAGCGTTTAATTAAGAAACCAATACCCAGGGCGCCGGCAGCCAAACCTATGGCGGTTTTCATAGAAAAGGCTGCTTTGGCAATACCGCCTAGTCCAGCGGTAACAGCCATAAAAGCACGGCGGGTTTTGTTAACCGCCTTAATCTTGATTTTTATGTCTTTATTTGCCATTTTTCAATTCCAAAAACGCTGCCCAGAGTATAATTTCGTCGGTATCCAGGTCCATGATTTCCCCCAGGGTTTTGTGGAGGTGTTCGGCCAACATCATGGCGAACCTTAAATCATGGTCCTGTTTTAGTTTTTTATTGCATCCTCAAATTCTGGGTCGTCGCCGCCCATTTCTGAAACCACGCGGCTGATAATGTCCGGGTCAATCTGTCTCATTAGTTCGGTCATGTTGCTGCGCTTAAATAATTTGGTGCCGTCTTGGTCCATGGCTCTCAAAATAAACGTCATGGCCACGGCTTCGGCTTGCTTTCCTTCACCATGCAATTTTAAAACTTCGCCCTGGTCCTTAAAATTCATAGACGGTTTGTAATAAATGACGGTTTCTTTTCCATCGACCAACCATTCTGGCACGTTGGAAAATTGCAATTTGCCGCTCATGCGGTCCCTAAATTGCGTCTTTGCTACCTCTAAAATATTACTCATAAAATTCCCCGATTATTTAAAACCCCCGATTAATTAGCGGCGAACGCATCGGGGAAAACGCTGTTTCAGGCCAAAGCCCTAGCCGCTAAACTGGTTAGGAAACGGCTGCCCAGGTTAGAGCGCCCGAACCAGTGAAACTAAACGTCTGTTCGACCATTCCATCAATTGCGGCACTGACACCGATTTCCGTGACAATGGCGCTTCCCGTCGCAAAATAATCGCCGTTTGCCGATCCTTCTGGGAAAAGATTTAACACCAAGGAAGCTCCAATGGTGACCGCGTTTTGCCCGGCGTCGCCCTCATCCCAAAACATTTCGCAAGAGCCACTAAACGTGGTTTGCCCTGCTTTGTAGGTTTTAGAGCTATCACCAAGGGTGGTATCTTCGATGGTCCCGGCTGTCTCTGATAACGAATACGAACGTAATTCGCCGATTGTGGTGGACCCGATTTTTACCAGGCCGGCTGTAGCTGCGTGATTAGCCATTAGTTGGCCTCCTTAGTTTTAGTTACTTTCTTTGGTTTTGCGGCCGGCGCTTTATCGCTCCAGCCACGGTTTTTCATCGTTTGAATTTGGCTGGCGTGCGTGTCTACAACCTGATCATTTTTGTACATCAACATTTGTGTACCTCACTTTTGTTCGGTTTAAATAGCATTAATTGGCTATTTTGTTCGGTTTGAATAGCATTAGTTCGCCAAAGTATTGGGCGCACCTGGCGCAATTCTATACACTGCCGTAAAGGTTAAAGTCGCCAGGGCAAGGGGTTTTTCTTGTTCTGTGCTGTACTCTATGCCGGTGTCTTCCAAATAAACCTCGACCACTTTGCCGTTTAGTGTGATGTCTGCGTAAATCGCTGTTTCTATTTCCGCGCAAATAGTGTCAATTAAGTCTTCGACGCCCTCTTTTGCTTTGGCCCTGGCCTCAACTCTTAGCTGTAAATTATGCCAATTTCTAGTTTTGCTGCTTAAATCCTCGTCTACTGTGTCTCGGTCGGCATAGATGGTTAAAGCTGGCAAAACGGCATAAGAAAAAACAGGCCGATCAAAGACCCGGTTGCCGGTTGATGTTAGGCCCGTTAATGTCGTCACCAACTGGGCGCGTATTTGCTGGCGTGCGTGCGCCATTAGGTTTGATCCTCTAAGATTAAGGCGACCATTCCTGTGCCATCCCTTTGTACGCCTTGAACATGGAACACCACACCACCGATTGTTATAGAATCACCATGGGCCACGCTCGAAACATCGGCCTGGGCGCATGTAAAGACCGGGTGGAATCCCTCAACGCCTTGCACTTCCATAAAACTTTCATCAAATATTCCTGAAACGCTGGTGCCCGAAAAGGTTGCAATTACTGCAAAATCTTCGGTATCAAAAAACGCTTCAAAATCTTCAACAAAAGCCATGGTTTACGCCTTTTTCTTTGCTGCTTTCGTGGCTGTGGCTGGCGCTGTATATGCCTCTGCCTTGCCCATGCGTATTAACGTCTGCCCGTCCTGGTCGCTGACTTCGGCGACTGAACCGGCTAACAAATCTGTTCCGCTTGCTGCGGTCGTGTTTAAAATCTTAACTTTCATCTTATTCACCTGGTTAAATTATTACCTGGTTAAAAATGGGCGGGTGTTACCCCGCCCCAGGGTCTAGGGTTTAAGAACCACCAGAGCCTTTAGCGAACGATTGAGCATGGCGAACTGCAATGTCAACATCCTGCATACAAACCACGCGGACCGTGCCTGAGGCTGAACCAGTAGAGGTATCGACGTTAATGTCGAGGCCGCCCCACATGCCAATAATCAAATCTGCCCAGTTACCAAATAGAACGGTATTAGCCGTCATTTGATTAGTCACGGCCATGTTGTAGCCGTTCACCTGGTTGTTAGCCATTACGAATTGACCCGACCCGGCATCCTTCGCTTTTTGCTTCATGGCACCCGCCATGGCGGCTGTTGAGACATAGCCCAAAGAACCAAACAAAGCGTTATCAATTGAAACCTGACTTTCAACATCGACCATTTCGCCAAATGTTGGATTGCCGGCCGCTGCAAAGGTTTTCGCGCCAATGCCAGTGGTGGCCAAAATGCCAGTGGGCTGGTTGCTAGAACCAGTACCAGCGATTGCAGATAGGTCAATCGCCATAGCCAAGCGCATTGCCAGGTCATTACGCACAAAACCTTCAATGTCGATTGAACTTTGTAGCAACAATTTGCGGCTAATATCAGAGAACGCACCAACCGTTTTGGGTGACATTGTTACTTGATCGAATGCTGCCTGGCTTTCAGTAACAGCGGCAGATTCAGCAACCCAGTAAGCTGTTGCTCCACTGGTTTGACGCGGAATAGCGACGTTGCCATTGAGATCGCGCAACATAGTAGCGCCCATGCCAGCAACAACCATTGCGTTTTCTAAGCTATCAATAAAGCTGTTTGACAAAAGATCGGTTGCAACAGTGTTGCCGCCAGCGGTCGCCGTGCCCACGTTTAAATCACGCTTTAACACTTCGGATGGCACAAACAAACCTTGGGCTGTTCTGCCCATTTGATCTGCTGCTGCGCGTGACGCTTCAAATTCAAAGGCTGCCGCTTCTTGCGCACGACGATCCGATGGGTTTGATAAAGCGTGAATGGCGCGCATAAAGGAGAAATTACGCACTTCTTTTTCAGTTAAACCAATGTCCGTAGATACAACCGGGGCTGGCTTGCTAATGTTATTCAACACATGGCTGCGAAACGAATTAGCAGATTGACCGCTGGTGATTGCTGCGCGTGCGTCAGTTCCAAAACCGTGCTGGTTTCCGATTGCTTCAATGTCAGTAATGCGGCCTAATTCGGCTTTTCGCACATCTTCAATTGCAAATGTGTTATCCACAACGGGTGTGGCTTCTGGTGCTTTCGTATCCATTTTGGATTCCTCAAGTTTTTTAATTTGGATGTTTGTTACTTCGGTTTGATGCTCACCATCAACGCCACGGCCAATACCGACCCCGGCGTCTGCTGGCACGCTTACCATGCTTATTTCGTATGGTTCCCAATCGGTTGCCCGGTAGGATTCCATGCCGTCTTTTTCAGATTCCAAAGCCATTTTGTGAATGCGGTATCCCACACTTACAGACT
>Ga0307997_10000211_pt1 | contig 25758 bp, 29 predicted proteins | sample Davwhametageno36_FD_203165 | JGI IMG/M metagenome (GOLD analysis project Ga0307997, IMG submission 203165) | Marine microbial communities from Davis Island wharf, Antarctic Ocean - #36 | ecosystem: Environmental > Aquatic > Marine > Unclassified | place: Antarctic Ocean: Davis Island wharf... | reverse complement strand
AGTTAGGCGTGAGCTTGGGTAAGACTAATTATTTGGTTAAGGCTTTAATTGAGGTCGGCTGGGTCAAGTTAGATAATTTCCAGAGATCCAACAGCAAGTGGGGCTATGCCTACCTACTTACGCCGCGAGGCATCATGGAGAAGGCTGCCATCACCGCACGGTTTTTGATCAGAAAACAACACGAATATAATGACTTGCAGGAAGAGATTGCTGAGCTGCAGGCTGAGGTAAACCTTCAGCAGTTGCAGGCTAAGCAAGAACCACTTCCTAACAGCGAGTAACACTGACAATGACAAGATACAACATTTATGGCATCGGCGCGGCACTGGTAGACACTGAGGTCGAGGTATCTGATACGTTCCTAGCAAATGCCGGTATTGATAAGGGCGTAATGACCCTGGTTGATGAGGCGCGTCAGTCTGAATTGCTCGCGGCCTTAGCCTGCGAGAGTGTTTACCTCGCCCGTAAGTGCGGCGGCTCAGTATGTAACTCAGTGGTAGCAGCTAGTAGCTTGGGCGCCAAAACCTTTTTTAGCGGTAAGGTCGCGGATGATAGCGATGGTGCGTTGTATATCAATGATCTAAAAGAGGCGGGCGTTGACTTTCATTCTGCGGGCCAAGAGTCAGGTATCACCGGCAAGTGCCTGGTGATGGTGACGGACGATGCCGAGCGGACCATGAACACCTTCCTCGGTGCCAGTGAGGCATTATCCGGACGAGAGATTGATCAGGCTACATTGCTAGATTCTGAGTGGTTTTATGTCGAGGGCTATCTGGTGACTGATGAAGCCAGAACAGCGGCTACCAAAGCAGCGGTTGAGCTTGCCAAGGCCAGTGGCGTCAAGATCGCAGTCAGTTTGTCAGATCCCTTTGTGGTTGCCGTGTTTGGTGATGCACTTCGGGATGTGATAGGTGGTGGTGTTGATCTAATCTTCTGCAACAAAGACGAGGCCATGGCCTTTACGGGTACGGATTCTCTTGAGGCTGCGGCAGAGGGTTTAAAGCAGTACACCAACACGTTCGCTATTACCGATGGCGCCAAGGGTGCCATGACCTTTGATGGAGAAATAATGCATCAGTCCGCTGGTGTTAAGGCCACAGCAATCGATACTAACGGCGCAGGTGATATGTTTGCGGGTGCTTTTTTATACGCCATCACTTCTGGCAGAGACTATGCCTGGGCAGCGGATCTTGCCAATGACTGTGCCGCCAGAGTCGTGGCGCAGTTTGGGCCCCGCCTTGATGAGCAGCAGTTTGATAAGATAAAGATCCAATTTGGCATTTAGTGTCGCATGGTTAATAATGATTAGATCCTATGTCGTTCCCATTAACGCAGGTTGTAGAACATGATCATTAAGATCAAAAAAGCCGTCATCCCTGTCGCCGGGCTTGGTACTCGTATGCTGCCAGCCACCAAGGCGATCCCTAAAGAATTACTACCGGTTTATGATCGGCCCATTATTGAGCACGTGGTTCAAGAAGCCATTGCTGGGGGTATAACCGAGATTATATTGGTCACCCGAAGCGGCAAAGAGGCCATCGAGAACCACTTTGATGCTCACTATGAGCTTGAACACCGGTTAGAGAAGAAGGGTAAACAAACGATCCTTGGTACGGTTAAAAATATTCTTCCCGAAGGCGTCAAGGTGACCTCGATTAGGCAGAGTGATGCGCTGGGCCTTGGTCATGCGGTACTTTGTGCAAAACATCTTCTCAATAACGAACCCTTCGCGGTGCTGCTTCCAGATGTGCTGGTACTAGATAAACAGGTAAGGGGCAAAAACGTCAGCTTTGCCCAGTTGGTAAACGCCTGGGATGACACCGGCATCGGTCAGGTCATGGTCGAGTCTGTGGGGTCAGATGTGGTTGAAAATTACGGCATTGCAGATCTGGGTGGCGAGTCTACCGTGCCCTTTAAAAGCGTCAAGCTCAGGGGTCTGGTTGAGAAGCCGTCTCCTGCGGATGCACCCTCCAACTTGGCGGTCCTTGGGCGCTACATACTCCCAAACAGTGTCCTTGATCTGTTAGAAAATACAGGTGTAGGCATTGGTGGTGAGATACAGTTGACTGATGCGCTGGACGAGCTATTAAAAAGTGAAGGGCTAAATGCCTTTGAGACCGATGCCGCTACCTTTGACTGTGGTAACAAGCAGGGCTTCTTGGGCGCTAACGTTGCTGTGGGTATCCAGGACCCTAAGGTCAAGGCTTATTTGAAGGTCTTGATTGAGAGTTCTGAGGCTTAGGCCGCGATAAAGGCTATTATCGTGTTTTAAACATTAGTTTTCTGAGTTTCTGGGATCTATAAAAAAGAAGCACACCCATGTTTAATCCAATAGAAACATTATTATGAAATTACTGATCCCCGGTGGTGCAGGTTATATTGGCTCACACATGGTTAGGTATGCTCAAGAGCATGGCTGTGAGGTTGTGGTGCTCGATGACTTCTCAACAGGTCATGAGTGGGCAGTTAACGACTGCGAAACCCTTCGCGTGAATCTGCTTGATCAGGATAAGTTATCACAATTGCTAAAGGGCCGTTATTTTGATGGTGTGATTCACTTTGCCGCCAAATCACTGGTGGGCGAGTCGGTCAAAAAACCAGAACTCTACTATCGAAATAATGTTGTTGGCACACTAAATCTAGTCAATGAGATGCTACAAAATGATGTGAATAACCTAGTATTCTCGTCAACTGCTGCAATTTTTGGCAACCCGGTGACCGATAAAATCGCAGAGGATCACCCCAAAAAGCCCATTAATCCATACGGTCAGAGTAAATTAATGGTTGAGAATATGCTGCAGGATATTTGCTCGGCCAATGGTTTTAATGCCACTTGCCTTAGATACTTTAATGCCGCCGGGGCGCACGAGTCAGGTGAAATAGGTGAGGTCCATGATCCTGAGACTCATCTGATACCCAATGTTTTAAAAGCAGCGCTACTAAATGAGAGTAACCTAAAAGTATTTGGGGATGATTACCCTACGCCTGATGGAACCTGTGTTAGGGACTATGTGCATGTAACTGACCTTGCTCAGGCACACTTATTGGGTCTTAAGCGTATGCAAAAAAATAAAGGATTTTCAGCGTTTAACTTGGGGAATGGTAGCGGCTTTTCTGTACTAGATGCCATTAAGAGTTGCGAAAGGGTTATAGGTAATTCAATACGATATAGCATGGATCTAAGGCGTGTAGGTGATCCAGCAGTGCTAGTGGCTGACAGCCGTAAGGCAGCTCGACATCTTGGCTGGAAGCCAAAATTTAGTGATCTTGATGAAATAATTAAGAGCGCCTGGCATTGGCACGGTAGCTGAGATATGTTGGATGTTAAAACGTTTAGCACGATAGTTAAGAATGCACCTCTCATATCGTTAGATCTCTGTTTAGTGTGTGAAGGAAAAATCCTTCTCTGTGAGAGGGAAAATGAACCACTGAAAGGGCAGTGGTTCACTCCTGGCGGGCGAATATATAAAAATGAAACCTGGCAGAGTGCTTTGCTCAGAATTGCTCAAACAGAATTAGGTTTACGAGACAATAAGTTTGAAGATTTTTCTCTCATGGGGATTTGGGATCATTTTTATAGGAATAGTGCCTTTGACGAGAATACCTCAACGCATTATGTGAACTTACCTCACTTTGTGTCTTTTAAAAGTATGCCGTCGATAGTGTTAGATGGTCAACACGCTCAATTTGGTTGGTTTGATTTACAGTTGGTTGCGACGGATGAAGGGTTTCATCCCTTCATAAAAAATTATGCAGAATGGCTAATAAATAAAATGGAGGCTACTCATGATTAAAGCGGTAATAATGGCTGGCGGCTCAGGGACTCGATTGTGGCCTTTATCTAGGGCCGCACACCCTAAGCAATTTTTATCTCTGCATGGCAGGGGCACTATGCTGCAGAATACGGTCAAACGTTTATCGACCTTAGATGTCCAGTCATCTGTTGTTATCTGTAATGAAGAGCACCGGTTTTTTGTGGCTGAGCAGCTCCGTGAAATTGATAAACTCGGCTCTATTATACTTGAGCCTGTTGGTCGGAACACAGCTCCGGCGATAGCTCTTGCGGCACTAACGTCAGAAAATGATCCTTTATTGCTAGTCCTTGCAGCTGATCACGTAATACAAAATCAATCAGCTTTTTCCGATGCAGTGTCTAGAGCGATTCCGTTGGCTCAAGAGGGGCGGCTCGTAACCTTCGGTATTGTGGCAAACGAACCCAATGTAGGTTACGGCTATATTAAAAGAGGGTTGGAGAAATGTGGTGGCTTTTCGGTGGATAAATTTGTCGAAAAGCCGTCAGTCGAGCTTGCTGAAAAATATATTAAATCTGGAGAGTATTACTGGAATAGCGGTATGTTCCTATTTAAGGCGAGTCGCTATCTTGAAGAATTAAAAAAGTTTCGCCCAGATATATACCAAGCTTGTGCAAATTCTCTGGTAGAGACTAAATGTGATCTAGACTTTGTGAGAATTGATAAAGAAAAATTTGAAGACTGCCCTAGTGAATCAGTTGACTACGCCGTGATGGAAAACACTGATGATGCAGTTGTTGTTCCAATGGATGCCGGTTGGAGCGATATAGGGTCGTGGTCTTCTCTTTGGGATGTTAGTGTAAAAGATCCGAACGACAATGCGATACATGGCGATGTAATACTTCATGAATCGAAGAACTCCTATATAAGGACTGATGGGCAATTAGTCGCTGCCATCGGCGTGGATAATCTAGTAATTGTATCGACCAAGGATGCATTGTTAGTGGCTACTAAAGAGAGTGTACAGAACGTTAAGCTTGTCACTGAGAAATTAAAGCACGAAGAGAGATCTGAGTGGGTACATCACAGAGAAGTATATAGGCCATGGGGAAAATACGATTCGATTGATCTCGGCGAACGATACCAAGCCAAGCGGATTACTGTAAAACCAGGCGCCAAGTTGAGTGTGCAAATGCATCATCACCGTGCAGAGCATTGGGTAGTTGTTTCCGGTACAGCGAAAGTAACAAATGGTGACAAAACATTTCTACTATCTGAAAATGAATCCACCTATATCCCGATCGGGGTCATCCATGCGCTAGAAAATCCTGGGAAAGTTGAACTTGAACTTATTGAAATCCAGACTGGAACATATCTCGGCGAGGACGATATAGTGCGTTTTAGTGATCGTTACGGTCGATAATGAGATTTAGTGTGGTCGCTTATTTGTAGGGTTAAGTAACTTAGGCTCAAGTTTCGCTGCATGTGTAATTAATACAATCAACAATTGGACAAAATAATGGAAAGAAAAGTCGCATTTATTACGGGTATTACTGGTCAGGATGGTTCATATCTTGCCGAGCTATTGTTGGAAAAGGGGTATGATGTTCATGCTATAGTGCGACGTGCATCGCTTTTTACGACAGCAAGAATCGAACACATACTAAGTCATAAAAATCTTCGGACTTATCATGGAGACTTAGCTGATTCAAGTAATTTGCATAGATTGATATCAGAGATTAATCCAACTGAAATATACAATCTTGGCGCCCAGTCACATGTAGGTGTTTCTTTTGAAGTGCCCGAATACACAGCAGAAGTGACAGGTATTGGAACAGTAAGGCTTCTTGATGCAATCAGAGACTCAAAAGTTGATTGCCGTTTTTACCAAGCGTCCACTTCAGAGCTTTTTGGTGGGATCCCAGGTACCGAACCTCAGAGTGAATCTACTCCTTTTTATCCAAAATCACCGTATGGTGCTGCTAAGCTATATGCATATTGGGTGACAGTAAATTATCGAGAATCGTATGGTATGTTTGCCTGCAATGGAATTCTCTTTAATCATGAATCTCCTCGGCGTGGGGAAACATTCGTTACAAAGAAGATAACTAAGGCTGCGGCTAGGATTTTCCAAGGTAAGCAAGAGAGGCTAACGTTAGGGAACATTGATGCTAAGCGGGACTGGGGTCATGCCCGGGACTTCGTTGAAGCGATGTGGTTGATGTTGCAGCAAGACGAGCCTAACGACTACGTCATCGCTACTGGAAAAACATATACAGTACGAGACTTTGTGATCATGGCATTCAATGAAGTTGGCTACGACCTTGAGTGGGAAGGTAATGGGCTTAACGAGGTTGCGAAGGATGCTAAAACAGGTAAGATTCTGGTAAGTATTGATCCAAAACACTTCAGGCCCGCTGAAGTTGAATTGTTACTTGGCGATCCAGCTAAAGCGGAGAAAGATTTGGGCTGGACTGCTAAAACGCCTCTGCGCGAGCTAGTTTCTGAAATGGTCCGATATGATTTAGCTCATGACTCATATGGTGGCGAATAATGGTCATTGAATTCAGTATTACCGAATCACATGTCTTGCCTGGCGTGAAGATTATAACGCCGTCAGTCTTTGAAGAAAGTAGGGGGTCAATCTGGACTAGTTATGGAACTGATTCACTCGGTTCGCTTTTGCCCGGAGGGCTGTCTTTTAAACACGATAAGTTTTCTCAGTCAAATGCTAATGTACTTCGGGGTATTCATGGTGATCATAAATCATGGAAGTTAGTTTCCTGTATTCATGGGCAGATAAAGCAGGTAGTGATCGATATGAGGGTTTCGTCAAAAACCTATCTTAAGTGGGAAAGTTTCGATCTAGGCACTCAAAATAGGTCAATGATTTTGATTCCTCCAGGCATGGGGAACGCTTTTTATGTCAGTAGTAGTTCAGCCCTTTATCATTATAAATTGGCTTATTCTGGTGATTATATTGATGCAGATGAGCAATTCACAGTATCTTGGAACGACCCACGTATAAATATAAAGTGGCCGACCAATGATCCTATTCTTTCAGAAAGAGATGCGAGATTATAAATGGAAACTATAAAAGTAGGTGAAAAAATAAGCTGCATAGTCTATCGAGACAGTGATTGGAAGAAGGGTTTAAACTTTATCACGCCCAATGAAATGTTTATACAGGCGGGGTCATGGTGGTATGACGAAGGAAAAGAACTACAAAAACATGTCCACAAAGACTTTGATCGAACAGCCAGTAGGACGCAAGAGAGTGTTTATGTTAAGCGAGGGTCGATGCGGGTTGATCTGTATACCGAAGAGCTTGAAAAGTTTAAAGAGTTTGTTCTCTTTGAAGGAGATCTTGCGGTGTTTGCCTATGGTGGTCATGGGTATGTAATCCTAGAAGATAATACCCAAATTATAGAGACCAAAAATGGGCCGTTTATCGATGTCGATACTGATAAGACAAAATTCTAATTTCTAGAGTTGGGAGTAAAAAAATGTTAAAACTTAACCTCGGCTGTTGGCATAGACATATCCCTGGATGGGTGCATATTGATTTATGCGACCTGCCTCATATCGACTATAAGTCGTCAATCGATGATCTATCAATGTTCGGAAATGAGACGGTCGATCTTATTTATTCTAGTCATTCTTTGGAGTATTTTGATAGGAAGCAGGTAGGTAATGTGTTGAGAGAGTGGGCCCGGGTCCTTAAAAAGGGTGGTGTACTTCGAGTAGCTGTTCCAGATTTTGATGCCTTATTATCTGTATATAAAAAAACAAATGATCTTAGCAAAATTCTTGGTCCCCTTTACGGTGCAATGGAGATTGCCACGGAGACAGGTGTTATCAACCTATATCACAAAACAGCCTACAATTTTGATTCCCTTAAAGAGGTATTAGTCAGTGCTGGATTTGGCAGCGTCGAAAGATATCGCTGGCAGGATACAGTTCATAAAGACTACGATGATCATAGTCAAGCTTACTACCCACATATGGATAAGAAAGATGGTATTTTGGTTAGCCTCAACATGGAGTGCAAAAAACTATGACAAATGAATTTATTATGCAGATGAAACCTTGGTTTGGACTCGAGGAAAAAAAGGCAATTACAGATTATATGGATGAGGATGGTTTTCTTACTGAATTTAAGCATACCACAGAATTTGAAACTGCCATCGCTAGCTATACCGGCGCAAAGCACTGCGTCGTCGTTAATAATGGGACGGTAAGTTTAACTCTTGCCGCTTTGGCTTGTGGAATTAAATCTGGGGACGAGGTGATTGTCCCTAACTATACGATGGTTGCTACCCCAAATTCCGTGCAGATGTTTGGAGCAAAACCAGTCTTCGTTGACGTCGAGGAAGATACTTTGTGTCTTGATGTCGATAAGGTGAGATTAGCTATTACCTCTAAAACTAAGGCAGTAATACTGGTGTCTGCTAATGGCAGATACCCCACTGCAGGCCTTGACCGTTTTAAAGATCTCTGTCGTGAGCATGAAATTACCTTAATTGAAGACGCTGCCCAATCGCTGGGGTCTTATTACCCCGATGGAATTCATATTGGCCTGAAGGGGTCAGTTGGTTCATTCTCTTTTTCAGCGCCAAAGATTATATCGACTGGACAGGGGGGATGCTTAATCACCGATAATGATTCAATTGCTGCTAAATTAAGGACTCTGAAGGATTTTGGAAGAGCTTCAGGGGGCGGTTCAGATATCCATCAAACAATTGGTTACAATTTTAAATTCACTGAAATGCAGGCTGTCATTGGGCTAGCTCAAATGAAAAAGCTTGACTTCCGAGTAAGCCGGAAAAAACAAATCTACTCCTTATATTTAAAACTGTTATCTGACGTTCCTGAATTAAAGTTTTTTAGTCACGATCTCCAGTATACCGCCCCTTGGTTTATTGATTGTTTAGCCCAGAATAGAGATGGGCTTATGAAATATTTAAAGGAGAAAAATATTGGCTCCAGAGTAATGTACCCTCCGCTAAACGAGCAACCTGCTCATAGCATACCTGGCTTGCATCCTATATCAAAAAACGTAGGTCAAAATGGGCTATGGTTGCCGTCTATGTCTCAGCTTACAGACGACGAAATACATTATATTTGTGACGCAATAATAGCGTTTTATGGGTCCAAATAGTGCGTGAACGAGTTGCATTTTATACGCATCACGAGGCTATTGATTTTAGTGTTATCAGCGAGAAAGAATATGATGATTCAAGTTCTTCTTATTACTTAGCTGCCCTATACAAATATTTAAAGATTAAGGGCATTGAGTTGGTCAATTTGCAGTCGCTTGATAGTAATGATCAGATCAGTTTTTGTATATTTATTGACACCATTGACCCCCATGTGCTCCTGAAAAGATTCGGAGTGACCATCCCAAATTTGATATTAATTCAGAGGGAGTGCAATGTAATTGCACCGAAGCTATGGATTAAAGGGACTCTCGATTTATATGATATCGTAGTTACATATAATTTGGATTTTTGCAAGTCCATTGGAACGCGTGCAAAACTGATAAAAAGTTTGATGCCTCACTATATAAATTTAAAATTAAGCAGATTTTTGAGTTTGAAAGAAAGAAAATTTGTCATGATTTCGAGTAATAAAGTTAAGCACCATGATCAAGAATTATATTCGCTGCGGAGTGATCTGGTAAGGTGGTTTGAAACGCACAAGGCTGAGGATCTTGATCTTTATGGGGCCGACTGGGATAGAATCTTAGTGAGAAAACCTATTTATCTGAGAATGTTGACTAGAAAAATATGGTTCCCAAGAAAATTAAAGACATTAAAGGGATATGCGACTCATAAATTAGATACCATAGCCAAATATGATTTTTGCTTTTGTATGGAAAACACTAAGAATTTCGACGGATATATATCAGAAAAAATATTTGATGCAATGATGGCAGGCTCTATTCCAATATATTATGGTCCGCCTAATATCCGTGAATATATCCCAGATGATACCTATATTGCGATGCAAAATTTCACTAATTTTTCAGACCTTTATAGCTTTTGTATGTCAATGACAAAAGCTGAAAAGGCTAAGTATAGAGAGTCGATAAAGTCTTTTTTGCAAAAAGGTATCGGTCCATTCTCCACAGAAAGCTTTAATAATTCACTCCATAAAATTTTATCTGATGAATAAGAATCCGCTAGTTAGTGTGATAATTCCAGTTTTTAATGCGGAGTCCTTCGTCTATGATGCCGTAACTTCCATCCTATCTCAAACCTATGCCAACATTGAGATTCTGATTATAGATGATGGCTCGACAGATGGTTCGTTAAAAGTGCTATCGGGTATTAAGTCACCTAAAATCAGGTTGTTGTCTCGAGAGAATAGAGGGCTAGTCCCAACTCTAAATGAACTTCTACTTGCGGCATCAGGGGACTTCATAGCTCGTATGGATGCTGATGATATCGCGGATAGTTGTCGAATTGAGTGGCAATTAAAGTTTATCAATGAGAAAGATCTAGATGGTTGTGGCTCTTTTGTTAGGCAGTTTGGGGATGTCCCTAGAAAGATTCTCATGAAACCCATAGAAAGTCGTAGTTTATTTGGTCATTCTTTTTTTGACATACCGATATGGCATCCTACGGTCATGATAAAATCTTTAGTCTATAAAAGATTTGTTTATGAAGCAGATTATACTCATGCTGAGGATACAAACATGTGGGTAGATATGCTTCTTAGTAATATAAAATTAGGAAATATTCCACACCCACTTTTGAATTATCGATTCCATGCTGGGCAAGTATCGAGTATGCATAGATCTTTACAGCATAAAAATTCAGGGCGTGCCAGACGCAAGCTATTTACTCTCTTGCCGAATGATTTACTTAGTGATATTGAAAAAGATAGTATTTCTTTTTCGCATTTAGCAGAGATAATGTCGCCACAAGATCTTCTCCTAGGCTATAAAAAGCTTTTAGGGTATTTGAGAATAAATTACGCTCTGCCAGAAAAACGAGTCGTTGAGAGAAAGCTTTTATCGATTATTTTCAAGAGTAAGAAAGTTAGCGCATCTAAAGTGCTAGTTGTTATGAGTGCTGGGTATTCCGTTACGTTATTATTCTATCTGAAAGTCTACACACTAAAATCACTCCTACTTTTATTTCCAGTTCAATTGAAAAGGACATTTTCCCGTTTTATTTCGAGATGATTTGATATGGTAAAAATTGTAAACCCCAATTTATTGACACTAATTAAGGTATTTTTGGCATCTGTTGTTTTAATAAATCATCTTGATGAGTTGGCCTATAGCAAAGAGTTGCTAGTAGGTTATTTCCCTAATTCGCTTTTATCGATCAACGCTTTTTTTATTCTCAGCGGATTTCTCATAATGAAGTCTATTGAAGGGGATTCATCCTCATTATTCCTAAAGAGACGAACAAATAAAATATTCCCTAGCTACCTTATTGTGATTTTGCTCTCTGCGATCTTCGCCTCCGTCGCGTTGAGCTTATCCGGCAAAATGGACTGGCCCGCGGTTAGTTCCTATCTTGGATGGAATTCGGTTTTTCTTAATTTCATGGAGCCATCCATTGAAGGTATTTTCCCTAATAATACTCATAGAGAAATTAACGGTGCTCTTTGGACTATAAAAATTGAGGTGTTATATTATCTCTTCTTTTTTCTAACATATCGTTTACTCTCTTTGCTTGGAGGATCTCCGAAGCAAATCTTGATTTCAGTATGTATTACATTCTTAGCGGTCAATACTGGATTTGAGTATGCTTTAGAAATAATGATCAATCGAGGGCTTCAAGAGAACATGGCATTTTATAGACAGCTTCCATTTCAATTGCCACTTTTCATGCTTGGAATAGCTATTTACTTCTTTCAGTTATCTAAAGCAAATATCTTTGAATCATGGTTTTCCTTCGTCGTTATGGTTTTTATAACCGGATTTTGCCTGTCTAAGATTGAATTCTTGTATGAAACTGTTATTTTCTGTCTCATATTTATATTCATACTTAATAGCAACTTTGATATCCCTATTAAAATTCCTGACGTTACCTATGAGTTGTATCTCGTACACTGTCCATTAATACAGGTTGGAGCTGCCATGGGGCTGTTTTTGCTGAGTGATAACACATGGCTTGTTTTGCTAACAACGTACTTGGTGTTAGTAGCGTTTTCATTGCTCTTGTTTAAAGTGTCAACGAGGCTAATGCCCTTTAAAACCGATAATCAACGAACTGCACATAAATAGGCATGTTCGGCAAAAGTGTGTCTTCCCTTTTTTATTTCTTGCTTTTTTGTAGTTTACGAATGTAAGTATTGCCAGGTAGCCCCAATGATAAACGTATCGATCGTCACATATTATACGCCAGTAACTTTTCTAAAAAGATGTATTGAGTCTTTACGATCTTTCAATAATGTCGATACTATTTTTGTAATTGATAACTCTCCGGAGGAGTTTTCTAAGGACTTTTCAGCTGATTATGATTGCTTTTATCTTTGGAATCCGTCGAACTCTGGCTACGGAGCCGGTCACAACATCGCAATACGTAAGTCCATTGAGCGTGGGGCCGATTTCCATATTGTAGTTAACGCTGATACCTATTTTGAGGATGATGTGATTGGGGTCTTGTTCAAAGAAATGTCAAATGATGCTACTTTAGGGCTATGTGCGCCGGATATTACTGATGAATGTGGCCGAAGACAGTTCTTAGCAAAGGCTGCGCCAACTCCAGGTGACTTTTTGATCAGATTAATCGGACCTAGGTGGCTCCAAGATAATAGAGCCGAAAAATTCCAATTTTTGGAATTCCGAGATAACGTTAATATCTATGCCCCCTACCAATCTGGCTGTTTTATGTTCTTTAGAGTGGCCGCGTTGAAAGATGTAGGTTTGTTTGACGAACGATTTTTCATGTATCCCGAGGATATTGACATATCCAGACGGATAGCCGAGAAGTGGAAAGTCAAATCGACATCAAAATGTTCGTTGGTCCATTTACACAACGCTGAGTCTAAGAGGAATCTTCGTATGCTCTTCGTACACATATTAAACATGATTAAGTATTTTAATAAGTGGGGCTGGATTTTTGATAAACGAAGGGTCAGGCTAAATAAAATGGCATTTGACTTAAACTTTATGGAGCGAAATAGTGGATCTCGATGAAGGATTTTCTGTAGTTATTCCTCACTTCAACTCTACTAGTACTCTTCAGAGAACGCTTCAGTCTGTTCAGTGTCAGACGGTTCAAGCCTTCGAAGTTATAGTCATCGACGACTCTAGCATGCCGGATGAGGTGGAAACACTCAAAGTGATGGAGCGGACGTTTAATTTTAAGCTTATTTTGGGGGCAGTAAATAGAGGACCGTCATACTGTCGTAATATCGGAATCGCAATGGCTGGTGCGAAAAATGTTGCCTTTATTGATAGTGATGATACGTGGTGCCGCAAAAAACTGGAGACGTTGGGGCCAATCATGACTCACTCAGCATTTGTATTCCATGATTACTCTCATGATCAAGGTTTCAATTTTAAATCTCAACCTGAGTATGAGCTTAAACAACTGACGCTTAAAGACTTTATAATTAGAAATTTAGCTCAAACTTCTTGTATAAGTATAGTCAAAACCAGCAATGATGTTAAGTTCGATGAAACTATGAGGTATTGCGAAGATTATGATCTTTGCTTGCGATTTTTGAGTGTAGACAATAATAAAATTACCTACTTGAAAGGTTGTGTAATGACCCACTTGGGCCGTCCCCAGCTCTCAGTAGGAGGGTTAAGTGGAAATCGTCTCCGTATGCGATTGGGTGAATATCGGGCATATCGTAAGTTAGCGGATAATTACATGTTTTCTGGTCTAGCAAAAGTGTTACTAGTCTTTTGGTCCATTGGGAAGCATTTCGTATCGTGGGTTAAAAATTGAAAGTTCATTCTTTGGGTAACATTATCAGTTACTAAATAACGGCATAACCTTAGTCTCCTAGTCATGGACACTTTTTAGGAGTTCATTCTCTAGAGCTTACTAAAAAACTTAAGCGATTTATCTGAGATAACGTAAAATCTACTTACATGTTTATAAGCGTGTGTTTCTGACTATCTTCTAATTTTTGGATTTATATGTATAAAAATTTGCGTTTAATTATTACCTTATCAAGAAAATTTTCCGTTAATATCTTCTTACCCATTGCACTTGCTTCTATTGTTGCTCTCCTCGAATTGAGTGTTGCGTTTTTGATACCATGGCTCATGCTCGTTGCTACAGGCCAGGGATTAAGTGAATTGGATTTCGTTCCCAGCAATATCGCGGATGTTGTTGATAGAGCAGGAGCTTGGCCGATTATTTTGATCTTATCTCTTCGACTACTAATATCCAAACTGATAATTACATTTAATCTTAAAAAGATGTTTTCTATTAGCCGAGAGATATCTAATTACTTGATAACGTCGGCTTTGACCACTAGACGTGAGTATCTTCCAACTGCTAAAACTGCCTACTTAACATTGGTCACCCATGAGTGTCGAATACTGACTTATCACTGTCTTATTCCTATTTTAATGATCTTTGCTGAAGGATTACTTGTGTGCTTAGTCATTCTTTTATTTTTGATTAAGTATCCGATCAGCTTTCTGAGCGCGGCCGGTGTTATATTGGCTTTCTGGTTATTATTTGGTAGATCGTTAATTAGGAAGATTGCTTCTAATGGTGATTTGAGAGAGGCTGCTCAGAGAGAAAAGATTAGGTTTACAGCCGACGTTATTAACCATAAGTTAGAAATCAATGTGTTGAATGGATCCTCGTTTTTTATTGAGCGGTTGAGTAGTGCGTCGTTAAAGGTTGATACTAATGAGATCGCCAACTTATCTCGGATAAATGTTTTTCGTGTATACCTTGAAGGTGGAGCAATTCTTTTACTAGCTTTGGTAGTTGCTTTCAGCTCAGCTATAACATTAGAGGTAAGGGATCTCGCTATTATAGTCGGCGCCGGTCTTGTTGCACTTCGATTAATACCAAGCGTGTCTCGAATAATTAGTGCAAGTCAGGAATTCATTTTTGGTATTGCCTCGTTAACGGCCCTACATGACCAGATTTTGTCCCATGAAAGTCAGCGTTTTGTAGAAAGATATAATGCTAAACCACGCGTTCTCAACGGGGATGCGGACCCAATTTCCATAAATGTCTCTAACGTAGCGCTTCGTTATGGTGAGGTCGAGGTCTTCAAAAACGTAAGTTTTAGCTTGAAATCAGGCGATCACCTTGGGCTAATAGGATCTAGTGGCAGTGGTAAGAGTTCGTTGCTCAAGATTATTTTAGGGGCTTTGGCCCCATCGGCCGGTGAGGTGACGTTTAATAACTCTGAAGCCCCCACATCCATTACAAACGTTAATTTTGGATATGTTCCGCAAGAGCCGATTATACTACCTGGTTCCGTGCGTGAGAATATCTGTTTTGGCCGCCCCATAAGCGAAGAAAGCCCTTCAATTATTTCAGTGCTCAGAGCTGTTGGTCTAGATGAGTTGGTTATGTCTTTTCCGGAGAAAGACTCTACTTTGATTGGAGATGGAAATTTGCAGTTGTCTGGTGGTCAAAGTCAACGTATTGCGATTGCCAGAGCAATTTGGGGGAGACCTGAAGTGCTAATGCTAGATGAAATAACTAGTGCATTAGATGAAACTAATGAAAGAATTGTGATGCAAGGTATTCAGTCATTTCTTTCAAATACTATTATAATCTCGATATCGCATAAGGAGGGGCTTACTAGATATTTTAATAAAATTTGTGATTTAGACGTAGTTTGAGTCTTCTTTTGATGTTTTAGTTAAGTGTCCTGAGTGGTCTAAGTGGTCTTGGTAGGTGAGGACGTTATGATTAATGACGCTAAAAAGTCTGTTCTAATAACCCACCCCCCTTCATTGATTTTTGAGATAATTGTACCCTGGGCTTGTTTATGGCGAAAGTCGGATGAACAGTAAGATCGATATTTCCTGTAAAATGCTGCCAGACATTGTTGCTACGTCATTTGCAGATGCGTTTTTGATATTTGGGTGCGTTATGACAGGTGGTTGGTCGTTTTCTATTGACGAATTGATTAATTTTATATGCTTTATGCCGAGACAAAAAATAAAATGGGCACTTTAGTCAACTCAGCGGTTGTCTTTTCATTATCCTGGTTTAGCGTCTTATTGAGCATGAAGGCGAGGTGGTCTGATTTAATAGTTCAAACACCATTTTTTTTTACTGTCACTTTATATAGCACAATAGTTTCAAGTTTAATGGCCTTTACCGTCGTTAGATATTTGCTGCTTCGAAAAAAGCATTTGAATGTTATAGCTCCAATGTCTAATGACCGGTGCTTTAGTGGTGCCCGGGTTTTGGGTGCAATGAGGAGTCTTAGTGTTTAATACAATTAGAAGATCGATTATTATAAGCCCGTCATTTGTCTTTTGCCTCAGCTGGATATTCGTGCTTGTTATGATGGCCATAAAATGGTCAGAACTTATCATTGATGTTCCTTTTGATTTAATGCTTGCAGTAATAAGTACTATGCTAGCAAGTATATTTGCATATTTTTTTGTAGCACTATGCCCAAAAAAATGTTCTGGCATCCATAGAGATTCCGAGTTACATTTTCGTCATAGTAGGTTGCTTTTATATCTTTACCTGTTTGGAACGGCTTTTGAATTACTACTTGAAGGAAATTTTCCTTTAGTCGGTTTATTCTTTGGAAAATATATATTGTATGCGGATTACGGGGTCAGTGGTTTGCATGGATTTTTAAATGCAATACAGCTGTATCTCTTTTTATGTGCCGTATACAAATATATGATTTATGGTGATAAAACCTCCTTTCGATTATGTATATTATTTGTGAGTATATCGATACTTCTAATGTCAAGGGGTATGATAATGTGGCAGGCGTCGCAAGCTCTTTTTTTATACTTTGCAATCAAGCCACCAAATTTACGCGTTTATTTAAAAGCCGTTTTCACAGTGATTCTCTTGTCTGCAACTTTTATTTTTATGGGGAACTTCCGTGTTAAGGAAGGGTTTTCGATAACTGGAATAGCTCAAATTTCCGATACTTACCCTAGTTTTTTGAGTGACGATATAATTTGGCTATACCTTTATTTCACGACTCCTTTTAATAATATTGCGAATTCTATTCATAACTTAGAGACGGTTCGATACTATCCGTTTAACACGATTACATACGCTTTGCCAAATGTTGTTAAGGGCGCACTAGGATTTCAAGCAGACAATATGGTGATTCTTGTTGATGACAACCTTAATGTTTCCAGTTATCTAGATACTTTTTTGCCAGATTTTGGGCTAGAGTTTTTGTGGGTTTCAGTGTTTTTTATGTTTATATATTTTAATAGTATCTATCTGAATGCTCGGATAGGGAATAAGGCAATATTGCTAAATGCAGTTTTCTGTACGATGGCATTTTTAAGTATTTTCACGAATAGCTTTACCTACTTGATATTGCTGGTGCAGGTATTCCTGATATATACCTTGGGTTCCCATCAACACAAAAAGACCCTTGCTAATGAGTAATAAAAAGTTAGTTGACATTCACTTTGAAGATTATATTGATTCTCAGGAAGAAATTGTTTGGAGGAGCCCAGTTGGACTATTGGGTTTTGGTAGAGTCGATATTGGTATAAAAGTGTTTTTTCTACGATGCTGGATTTCAGGTGACGCAGAAAAGATATCTCTTGCGAGAGAGGCTTATCTAGAGCACATACGTGCATTTAATTTTGGCGTCTACAAAGAATTAAATAATTCTGAAAAATATAGTGATGAAACCTTCGTTGATTCTTTTATAACGCTTTACGACAGTGTTAAAGAGTCTGGGTTTGATATAAAAAAGTCAGTTGTGCCGTTGAGTGAATCTTTGATCCCGCTTAACGGAGCGCATCGAATTGCAGTGGCGCTTGTTTTGGAAATTGATGTTCCAACACTAGTGGTTAGTAAAAAAGAAGATATATTTGATGTAGCCTATTTTGAATCGAGGTGCGTATCTGATACAACAATAGCAACTGGAGTTAATAATCTGCTATTAAATAATCCTTCATTAAGATTGGGATTATTATGGCCTGTTGGTTATGATAATCTATCTAAAATTGATAGTGGTACTCGCCGTTTGTTTTCTTTCCGAGAGGTTAATTTAACCGAAAATGCAATTTTAAACTTGTTGACCGTCGTTTATAAAAATGAAGAGTGGATTAATGATTCTTTAAATTATGGTAAGAACTATATTTATAACAAACAGATGGAATGTATAGGTAGTTCTAAAAATACCACTCTTGGGATTGTGTTTTTTGATGAGTCTGTAGGCTATGATTCATTGAGATTTAAGGATTTGATACGCGGGCAGATGGACTTTGGCAAAAGCTGTATTCACATAGCGGATAATGAATCAGAGTCAGTAGAAATATCTGACCTGCTGCTGAAGAAAGATAACGTCGCATTGCTCAGAGCCGTTAGATTTAATAACGCTAGCGATTTTGTTAATAAAATCACATCTGCTGATTTGAATGACGGGCTTGAATGCTTAGTTTCCGGTAGTGCGTTGATTGAAATGATGGGGGGACGTGAGGCCGGTGACGTCGATTGTATTTTGGGCGACGGAAGTAAGAATTGTCATTCAAATGAGTACTCACGGCACGATATATGTGTGCCAAGCCGTTTTTATGGTTTTAGCAACATATTTTATTTTTATGTATATCGGTTTGTATCCTTGAATGAAATTATCACCTTAAAAGTACGGCGTAATGAACCTAAAGATGTAATTGACTTAGGCTTCATTAATAAAGTTAGTGGGGGGCGTGAGGAGTCTCCTCTGGCTTTATTAGGTAATAAGTTTAGATATTCAATGTTAAAGAATTTTTTTAAATTTCGCTCAACTGCAGTGAACTTGTCTAAGGTACTTCGAATTCACGGGTTAGTTAAATATATACTTAGTATTGTGAAGTAGGTATATCTTCGAATTTTTATTCGGAGTTAGTTCATATTATTTATGGACTAAGATTAGAGGAAACGCTTATACAAACGTTATGGGATTTTGCTGTATTTTTTTGGCTCGGATAGTTAATTGGATACAGATTATAGGTGATTGCTAATGTTGATTGATTTAAAATTTCTATCTGAAACAGATGTTTCTGACTTTGTAGTTGTAATAGGTGCTGGTCCGGCTGGGATATCTCTCTGCAACGAGCTGCATGAACGAAAAATACGTACCGTTTTGATTGAGTCAGGATCTTTTGATTACTCTGCTGAAAATCAGTCTCTAAATGAAGGCCTTGTAGATCGTTCTGGTGGATCTCTCCCACACGAAGATATTCATTTGTGGAGAATGAGAATGTTCGGGGGAGGCTCGAATATTTGGGGGGGTGCATGTGTTAAATATGACCACGCAGATTTTATTGAGCAACATTCTGGTAAAGGTTGGCCTATCCCTTTTAGTGAGCTTTCACGTTACTATGGTCAGGCTGCCGAATACTTTGGTATCCCTGATAGATACGATCAATTTGATGAAGTCATCGATGGCCTTAGGGGGACTTCTGATTTTGAAACTAAATCCTGGCTAAAAGCCAAGAATAATACCAATTTCGGATTTAAGTTTCGAAAAATGTTTGAAGCTTCAAGATTTGTTCACTTGTTGACTAATTTTAACCTAGTTAATTTAAATTACAGTAATGATAATAATTCGGTTGATTCGGTTGATTCGGTTGATTCGGTTGACTTGATGAATCTTGATGGTCGGACGTTTAACCTTGTGTCAACGCGGGTAGTTCTTTGTATGGGAGGCATAGAAATACCGCGTATTTTATTGTCCTCTGATAATAAACAAGGGAATAGGCTTGATGGCCACAATCGAAATATAGGAGCCTTTTATTCGCCGCATATAAATATTACTCATGGGTTACTTCTGCTTAAACCTGGTGTGGGCAGTAAACCGAATTATTTGGAGTTCGATGACGCGGTGGAAAAAAGGGTTTTTGTTTCTTTAAAAGAAGCCAGTTTGACGAATAACCCTGCAAAATATCTTAACGTTAAATGGACGCTCGAGCCATTTGGTGCTGTAGATAAAAATGTACTCTCCAGTCCATTATCTCGGTTGTTTTATAACTCTGATACTAGCGGCCAATTAAAAGCGGCATTGTTAAAGAAATCTCCACACCTCTTCGCTTTAAATGGAGCATTTGATCAAACGCCATACAAAGACAGCCGCATTTCACTTTATGGTGAAGTAGATAGTTTGGGAGTGAAAAAAGTAAAGCTAAGCCATAGAGTTAATGAGGATGATTTCGCTAAAATCGCAAATACTTTTAAGGCCTTTGCACATCAAATAGGGGAATTAGATTTAGGCCGATTTTGTTATATAGATCCGAGAGACGCCTTCATGTCTCAAGGTGGAGGCGCTAGTCACCACATTGGTACTACAAGAATGGCGGATGACTCGTCTGATGGCGTAGTTGACAGTAACTGTAGAGTTTTTGGTATGTCTAACTTGTTTATTTGTAGTTCAAGTATATTTCCTACCCCAGGCCACGCAAATCCAACATATACTATTGTAGCATTCGCTGTTCGCTTAGCTGAATTCTTATCTAAAGAGGTTGAGCTATGAATCGTCGTAGTTTTTTATGGACGAGTATTGGCATTTCTGTGCTTGGGATTTCTGGAGTTAAAGTTTTTTTTGACTCCTCAATTCAAGCTGATCGTTCATTTTATGCGGGAGAAATGAGTGCTCTAAATGATGTCGCAGTTTATGTCAAAAGGGAAGCTGCTATATCGCAAGCGGATATCACTAAACTCGAGCTTTTGCTAAACTCCTTTGATGAATCGGATTTCAAAAATAACCTTGAAATACTTATTGAGAAAGATTTCATTCACGAAAACACGCGTCAAGTGCAAGGTTGGGTTTTGTCTTACCATGAGTGTTGTTTTATTGTCGCATTAGCATCTTAGTCAATTATTACTTATTGCAAGAGGACTAGTCATTTTTGCTAGTTCTACATAATATGGAAGATTAAAACGTGAAAATTTTGGTAACTGGTGGTGCGGGCTTTATTGGGAGTGCCCTTGTTAGAGAGGCAGTGTTGGGTCAGGGGCATCAAGTCGTTAATCTTGATTGTCTGACATATGCGGGTAATCTAGACTCGTTAACTGACTGCGATGGCCATCCGGATTACTCGTTTGAGGAAACTGATATATGCAATGCAGTTGGCATTCAAAGCGCTCTGAATCACCATAAACCGAATGCTATTATGCATCTCGCAGCTGAAAGTCATGTTGATCGATCAATTGACGGCCCCGCTACTTTTATTAACACTAATATCAATGGCACATTTGTCTTGCTGGAAGCCGCGAGACAGTATTTTGACGGTCTAGATGTCACTCAAAAAAACCAATTTCGGTTTCATCACATCTCTACAGATGAGGTTTACGGTGATTTGGCTGGTACCAGCGACCTTTTTACTGAGGAAACGCCATATTCTCCGTCTTCACCTTACTCTGCAAGCAAAGCTGCATCTGATCATTTAGTCCGTTCCTGGGGGCGTACTTATGGGCTTCCAGTAGTGATAACTAATTGCTCCAATAATTATGGTCCGTTTCATTTTCCTGAGAAGCTTATTCCTCAAGTTATTGTTAATGCTATTCGTGGGAGGGGTCTGCCTATTTATGGTGATGGCCTGCAGATACGCGATTGGCTTTATGTAGAAGATCACGCAAAAGCTTTATTAAAGGTTGTCATTGAAGGGAGAATTGGTGAGACCTACAACATTGGAGGTCACAACGAGAAAACCAATCTTGAAGTGGTTGAAGCTATCTGTCATCTCCTTGAGGAACTAGCTCCAGAAAAACCTTCAGGGGTGATTAACTATCGAGACTTGATAACTTTTGTTAAAGATCGTCCAGGTCATGATGCGCGTTATGCCATTGATGCTTCAAAAATTGAGCGGGAACTTGGTTGGGCGCCAGAAGAAACATTTGAAACCGGTTTGCGCAAAACAGTTCAATGGTATCTAGATAATTGCGGCTGGTGGGAGAGGGTGCTATCAGGCGCTTATCTGCTTGAAAGACTAGGGGATTAAATATGAATGTTAACTATAAGGGTATTGTTCTTGCGGGTGGCTCGGGCACCCGATTACATCCCATTACTAAGGGTGTCTCTAAGCAGTTATTGCCTGTCTACGACAAGCCAATGATTTATTACCCAATTTCGGTGCTGATGCTAGCGGGAATCAGAGAAATTTTGGTAATCTCAGCACCAGATGATATCGCCGGTTATCAGCGTTTGTTAGGAGACGGGGACGACTTTGGGCTTAAAATTAAATACGCAGTTCAACCGAGCCCCGATGGCCTTGCTCAGGCATTCATTTTAGGGGAAGAGTTCATAGGAGACAGTAATGTTGCCTTAGTTTTAGGGGACAATATATTTTATGGACAACACTTCACAGATAATTTGAAAGCTGCTGTAGCAAAGCGCTTCGGTGCCACGGTATTTGGGTATCACGTTAAAGATCCTGAGCGATTTGGAGTTGTAGAGTTTGGTGGCGATGGTAAGGTTCTATCAATCGAAGAAAAACCCTCAGCTCCTAAATCTAACTATGCAATAACAGGTCTATATTTTTATGATAATGATGTAGTCGGCATCGCGAAATCTATTGAACCTTCGCATCGAGGTGAGTTGGAGATTACTGATGTCAACATGGCCTATCTGTCTCGTGGAGACCTCAGTGTCGAGTTATTGGGCCGTGGCTTTGCCTGGTTGGACACGGGAACTCATGATTCATTGATGGACGCAGGGCAGTTTGTGCAAACAGTGGAACATCGGCAGGGTTTAAAAGTGGCTTGTTTGGAGGAAATTGCATTCAGTCGTGGATGGTTATCTAAGTCTGACCTGCTGCGTCAAGCAGAAATACTTAAGAAAACTAACTATGGCGAGTATTTGTTTAAAGTGGCGGATGGTTATAAGTGAAGGTTATAAATACGAAATTAAATGACTGTGTGATTATAGAGCCTAAGGTTTTTGGTGATGATCGCGGTTTCTTCTTGGAGATATTCCAAGCTGAAAGATATTCTCACCTAGCAGGTATTAACTTACCTTTTGTACAAGACAACCATTCTCGCTCCTCTAGAGGTGTTCTTCGCGGACTACATTTCCAGAAAACTAAACCCCAAGGTAAGTTGGTAAGGGTAGTTCGAGGTGAGGTGTATGATGTTGCTCTGGATATACGAAAAGGTTCCCCCACTTTTGGTCAATGGGAAGGCGTAATTCTTTCAGAGGAAAATAAAAGGCAGTTTTGGGTACCACCTGGCTTTGCGCATGGTTTCTTAGTACTTTCAGACACTGCTGATTTTGAATATAAATGTACCGATTATTATGATCCCTCCGATGAAGGTAGTGTTTTATGGAATGATCCTGATTTGGATATCCCATGGCCAGTTGCTGATCCTATTTTAAGTAATAAAGATGCTAGCGCTGACAGGTTAGTTGATCTAAAGCGATGAAAATACTTGTTTTAGGTAGCAAAGGTCAACTTGGGCAGTGTCTATATGATCAGCTATCACATACGGATCATGAAGTTTTTTATACCTCGAGAGTGCAAATTGATATTGCCGATTTTGAGGCAACCAAGCACAAGTTTTTAGATGTTGCTCCTGATTTAGTAATCAATGCAACTGCTTACACAGCAGTTGATAAGGCTGAGAAAGAGTATCAAGCTGCAGATCGTATAAACCATCTTGCGGTGGCTAATATTGCTAGCATATGCGATCAGCTTGATTGTTTGTTAATACATGTGTCAACCGATTATGTTTTTGACGGTAATTCTGAACTGCCTTACACCGAGAATGATCAAACTAACCCTCAAGGTGTTTATGGGGATACCAAATTAAAGGGTGAGATAGCAATCCAGTCCTCAGGATGTAGGTATATAATTATAAGAACGGCTTGGGTATTCAGTGAATATGGCAATAACTTTCTTAAAACTATGTTGCGTTTGGGTGCTGAGCGCAATGAGCTGCGCATTGTAGGGGATCAAGTTGGATGTCCTACCTATGCTCAAGACATAGCCAGGGCGATTATGATGATTATAGAAAGCCTTAAATCAAAAGAAGTGTCTTCATGTCTCTATCATTTTTCGGGTAATTTTTGTTGCTCCTGGGCTGAGTTTGCTCAAGCTATTTTTGATGAAGCGTTGAAGCTTGAAGTTATTGCAAGTAAACCTAATGTTGTAGCGATAAGCACAAAAGAATTTCCGACTCTAGCCAAGCGGCCTGCGCGGTCGGAGCTCAGCTCAAACAACATTAGATCTACTTTCGGGATTGATCCATCTGACTGTATGCTTGGTATTCGATCGTCGCTTATGGCTATCAAAACGGAACGTATTTAAAAATGAGTAAAAAGCAAGTTATGAATAAGAATGAAATTGCGATTGTTGGCGGAGCCGGATTTGTAGGTTCACGGCTTACCACTCGTTTTAGAAAGGGAAATGTTTTTTCGAATAAATATGACATTGATCTAAGCAATCAATTAGACAAAAGTATCTATCTCGATGTTGAGGACGTTGACTCGCTTGATCAACTTGCAGGCGTGAGCACAATTATTAATCTCGCTGCAGTTCATCGCGATGATGTACGCCCATTAAGTCGCTATGATGATGTAAATGTCCAGGGAGCGAAAAATGTTTGCGAGGCAGCTTGTAAGCATGGTGTCCATAAAATTATTTTTACAAGTTCTGTTGCTATTTATGGGTTCGCTCCAGCTGACACTAATGAATCTGGAGAATCCAATTATTTTAACGATTATGGCCGAACTAAATACTTGGCTGAACAAGTTTATAAGGCATGGCAATTAGAAGATCCAGAAATTCGAACTCTTGTTATTGTGAGGCCAACAGTCATATTTGGTGAGGGCAATAGAGGTAATGTTTATAACTTACTTCGACAGCTCGCTTCTCGTAGATTTTTGATGTTTGGTGATGGAACGAACAGAAAATCAATGGCTTATGTTGAAAATGTGGTGGCTTTTTTGGAGTACAGTTTGTCGTTTGAGCCAGGTCTGCATATTTATAATTATATTGATAAGCCTGATTTTGATATGAACACTTTAATTTCTGGTGCGAGAAAGACCCTGTTTGACAAGACTAATGTTGGATTAAGGCTACCTGGGTTTGTTGGTATAGCCTTAGGCTATGCTGCCGACTTGGCGGCAATGATAATTCGTAAGCCTCTACCCGTTAGCAGTATTCGGGTTAAGAAGTTCATGGGGACTACTCAGTTTGCCTCGTCCGTCAGTGATACTGGCTTTATTCCGCCCGTAAGTCTTGAGGAAGGTTTGGCCCGAACGCTTCGTTATGAGTTTATGGAAGATAACTCAGATAAGCGTACTTTTGAAACTGAGTAGGTAGTTTAATAAATCCAGTTTCTTAGATATTTCATGGCAGTCGAATCCGTCTGCCAACCCCTCACCTTTGGCGGTTGCGCTGGTCAGCCAGCTTAATGAGTGCCTCTGGTGGATTAGAAGGCACACGGTGGATAAGGAGCTACTACTCCATGAGGCGATGGCGAGACTTTTGTCTAGGGAGGGCAGTAACTGGATGGGTTCTGGCAACAGTGCACTGTCGGTGGCCCTTGAGCATTATCTGAACGGTAGCGCGCAGAAGGATCAAGCAGCCCTGATTGAAGAAGCTCTTATTGATGCCAATCTGACCCTGTCTGATCTTCGTGCTAAGGCCTTTAAGGATGCGGCCAGGCACATCAAGATGGTGGATGATCTGATCCACCGCCAGCACCAAACAATTAGGCATCTTCAGCGGAGCATCGACTCCATAGACTATAAGTCACGCCTGATTAAGCGTATGGATCTTGAGCTGGCAGCGCTTGAGTCAAAGCAGTCTGTGAAGGAGGTTTCCTCGCTCGATGCCAAACCTTCGTAGGAACCTTGCAAATCAATGCAACGCACTTAAATCAACCGGCCCCAAATCGGTATCTGGAAA
>Ga0307997_10000210_pt1 | contig 25923 bp, 20 predicted proteins | sample Davwhametageno36_FD_203165 | JGI IMG/M metagenome (GOLD analysis project Ga0307997, IMG submission 203165) | Marine microbial communities from Davis Island wharf, Antarctic Ocean - #36 | ecosystem: Environmental > Aquatic > Marine > Unclassified | place: Antarctic Ocean: Davis Island wharf... | reverse complement strand
CTATGAGGTACAAGAGCGAAGCGGGAACCATTAATCTAAACGCATTGACGGCAAAAAAAACGTGCATATCAAGATATAGATCATAGGGTGTTAGGCCTACCCCCGCAAAAAAGACCGTACCAACAAAGAAGAATATGGAGCCAAAGTCCCTCTGGCACCACAAGTCACGACTCTAGACAACCAACTAACACATATAAATCAGAAGCTTACGGGAAAACTTCTTTGTACATTGATGTGGTTTGTTGTGGTTAAACGTAGGCTAGTGTCCCATGAGTGTCCCACGAAAATTCCAAAACCCTGTAACAAAACCCAAATTCTCAGATACGCCGACCCTACCGAGAGGTTACCACCCTTTTTATCAGATAGGACTCCTACTAATACCTCGTATTACTAATGTATGCGTATGAAGTGGGTCTAGGGTTATAACCCAATCTAACCATGCAGCAGTGACCTATATTAATTTCCATGATCGTTGCAAAAAACTGCCGGTAGCTTCGATTTTAGCCAGATCAACCAGCTGAGGCATAATCTCTCGATGATACTTATATAAAAGCGTTATTTTATTGATTAAAAGAGACGTTAATTTGTTGATTTAATAATAATAAATGTTTGGTCAAACTAATTTGTAGATTACTTTCACCATCTACCTGCAACGACAATTTACGCTGGGATTTTTGTGCAAAATAAACGGCGATTTGATAAATAAAGGACTCTACATTTGAGTCCAAGGACCCAAGCTGATTTAGCTCTAGTCGCAAGACTGATACGCTATTGCGCCGCAAAAACTCAAGAAATTCCTTTGCCTTTTTAATATCCGAAAAATGGAACAAACTCGCATGAGTATCAAATGATAGTGTATGTGTCTCTTCAATATAGGTATAACAGTCAACCACCGACCACCTATGCATTACAGACTTCCCTTGCAATGGATTAGAATAAAACTGATGTCTTGTTGAAAAGACTCAAACCAAGTTTGTTGTTTAATTTCATCGAGTATATGCGAGCTATTACTTTTGAGTATGCCGCTTAACTCAATAATTTTAGATGCTGTTAATATCTCAGCGTCCAAGCCATTTAATTTTGCTAGAGCATTCTTAAATCCTGTACTAAATAAGAGTATGGCTTCCCCATTAAGCATAGAAATCTGTACTGGTTTAAAGTCAAGTTTGTCAGAAATACCGAGGGGCAGCATAGAAGATAGCTCAACAAAGCTCGGCTGCTCATTTCCAAACTTAATAGGCGGTTCGCCACTACCCACCAAACTTAGTGTATTTTGATCCATTTGTACCGACAGCACCTTGCAAAATAGGTTTAGGTTAATCGACTCAAGTTGCTTATATAAGTACTGATTCACACAGTTTAAGGGCTCGATGCCTGAACCGTCCATAGCTTTTAATATGCTTTGAATTTGCATCGCCATAGTGGCAGTTTCTAATCCGTAACCTGACACTTGACCAAATGTAATGTTGGTTTTTTTGTCATACTCATGGACTTGCCAAAAATCGCCACAAACTGCTTGCGATGGCAGGTAGTGAAGCGCCAGTTCATAGCCAGTGAAACGATATTTAGATGTCAGTAACTCACCACAAGGGAGCATACCTTGGCGCAAGGATATCAAATGACTAACTTCGGCTCCCAAATGAGCGTTTTCTTCATTAAGAATATTATTAAGAGCCAATACCTCGTCCTTGGCTTTGGTTAGCTGAGCAGTTTTTGCTTGAACGATGCCATCCAAGTTTCGAGTGAATTGGCCTAATTCAGTACTAACTTTATTAAAGGTATCTGCAAGCAACCCGAATTCATCTTGGCTATTAATCGAAACTCGGTGATTAAAGTTCTTTTTTGACAGCTGCTCTGCACCCAGTTTCAGCTTGGACAGAGGAATAGAAACCCAAGAAGTGAGTAAAAAGGAGAGTAGTAGTGCCACGACAATCGCTATGGAAAAGATTAAAAGACTAACCTTTTTTTGCTCATCAATACGCCGACCAAAGTCATCAACCCGCCAATCTAAGCACAAAGCCGCAATCACGGCTCCATCTTTATTTAGGATCGGTACCAAGGCAGACATTTGTTTTCCATCTAAACCCTCATACCAATCGTCCGAGACCGACAACTCACCGCCAAACGGCGCAGCTTGAAAGGCGTTACTGGAGTAGAGACTACCTGGCGACGTAGGCTTACCATTTTTGTAATTAGAGTCCGCCAGCACCATTAGCGCAGAGCTTGCATCTACACCGGGCATCAAGATCATCAGCCGAGCGGTTCCGACCCGTGAGGCGCCAAGTTGATCTAACTGTTCAGCCTCCAAGAACGACAACTTATCGGCTTGCTTTTTTTTGCTACCCGCTTGCATTCGCCTGAGTAATTGAACAATATATTGAAATTCAAAGTCAGATTCGATTGCGCTTGACAATTCGCTATCAAACAACGAGCCAAGACTAACCTGACGATCCTGTGAACTATCCAATGTACGTGAAAAATCATCAACTGTGCTCTCGTATCCCTTCGGTAAAAGATCATAGATTCGATTACGGAACCCCTCTATTAATACGCGATCCTCTTCCTTCAAAACGAACGCACTGGTGCGAGCTACATCACCAAATCTAGCCGCAAGATCACTCTTCATGTTAGATATTCGATTTTCGTAAAAAACTAGTAAAACAGTGCTCACCAACGTCATGTTCGCTAGCAACAGCAAGGCCCCAAATTTAACGCCAAACGAAGCCTTCATTGGTCACATCCTTATTTTATTTATTTTGAAGTTAGTGGCACTTTAATATTAACCGTGCTTGCAATACCTATTGGCCATGTCACCTGTTGGAGCGTTCCAGTTAACCGCAGAAAAACACTCATCGGCCATGCAAGATCGGTAGAATTTACCCCTGTTGCTTTTATTAAGATCCTGATACTCATCTTGGTAATATTCCTCTCGCACATTCTTATAGGTATCCTTGCACTGAGTTACTGAGCCATTTGCCGTGTCAGTTTCAATGCAATTTTCACCGTTGCGCACTTCTTTATTTCTTTGACGCTTTACTCTGACAAGCCGAACATCCTGGGGGTAAGTCTCCCAAGAAGAGGCATCACACGCTGAGCGGAACTGATGATGAAGGTTTACACCTTCCGACCTTGCAATTTGCATTTCAGGGCTAAGACATCCAGATAAAAATAGGGACACAAAAATTAGTGGTATTGTGTATTTCATCGCTACTCTCATACCCTTATTTAAGGACTCAGTTAATTCGCTCAGGATAAAATCATAACTTTGACTTGCGAGGGGCTCAACGTTTCACCAAAGGCGCCCGGCATCATGCCATTTTGGCCGCTTAATCCGAGCATTTTATTAGCAGGTAGACCACCGATAAAGTATTTAATACTGCCTAAAAGTTGCTTTTGTGGGCCCATGACCATGCCCGACAGAGGGTTCATCATTAAACCCGCATTATCACCGTTACTCATTGGTGTGATCGTCATCATATTATGGTTGGGCATCGCCAACGTAAGCACATTTACAACGCTGGGTATTGCCGTCGCGGTCACCGCGATATTAGGGTAAGGAATGGGCGTAGGTATAGGCCCTACCGGCGAGGGTATAGGGGTTAGACAGACGTCGGGCATCGCCATATTTATCGCCGGCATTTGAGTTGTTGCAAAAACCATGTTGTTTCTCCTGAGCGTTAACCCATGTGTATGCGTTCGCCATCAATTTTCATATCTTTACGCGCAGTGATCACCGCATGATGAGAGCGAATGGACAGGGTTTTCTTTACTGTTTGCATAAAATTCAAGCTACTTTGTTGATCGACACCGTCGACCGTACGAAAACTATTTTTTATTTTCTGGGTGACGTTATCAACGACCATATGTAACGCATCGCTGACTGTTCTAACTTCACGCCAGCGTGACACGATTTTGTCACCTGATATATTCAAGTGGGCCGTGTAGACATTAGCATCAACCGCTGTCAGGTTTAGCGCCGCACTGGTTAATTGAATGTCTTCGCCCGTCGTCAACTTCATACCCTTACCTGCCCTAACATTAATCTGCCCCAGCCTGCTCTCTAAGACTGCATTGCCAGGAAAGCATAAGTCCATGTCGTCGCCGGTAGGGCGTGCCAAAATAGCCAAAATATGGCTGTCTGTGGCAGTACTATTCATGAGCACCTGGTCACCGACTTCAGGGTTTACTAGGCAACTGAATGCCACAGACACCGATACAATACCGCGGTCCGTTAACACCATAAAATGCTTATCTGAGCTGCCCTGCACTATTGCAGTTTCGGTATAACCCTGCCGGTTACTTGTTAATGGGATAACGTTTGCCATCTTCTCACCTCTATGTTTATGCTTTCCACTGTTCAGCTTTTTGTTTTTTAGGATCAGTGCCTAAAGACACCGACTTATTAGCACCCTTCCACACGGTATTGTGTTCAACAACTTCATGTAAATTTGCTCGAAAAAGTGCCGTATTGGAAAAGTTTGCCTCAGTCAAATCAGCGTGACTGAAATCCGCATAGGTCAAATCAGCACCTGAAAAATTCGTCTTGGTACAATCCGTTTTCACCATCAGCGCCTGAATAGCCTTGACCTCAGTAAAATTGGCCTGCGCCAGATTCGCCTCCTGCAACAAGGCCTGCTCCATCTGCGCACCACTGAAGTCGGCCAGACTCAAATTAGCCTTAATAAAATTGGTCTGCTTGGCGTTTACTTTTCTGAAATTAGCGCCGCTTAAATCAGCCTCCATGAAGCCTGCTTGACTTAGATCCATGCCCTCAAAATTAGTAGCTACTAGTTTCGACTCTTGAAACTGGGGTTTGATCAAATTGATTTTAGTAAAATCGTAGCCAGAAAAATCGACTTCCCTAAAAAATGCCAGCTCCAATTTAGCCTCTTTAAAAATAATATTTTTAACATTGGCTGCTAGAAAATTTGCACGAAATACGTCTACCTTGGAAAAGTCGGCATTTTCAAAATCACCATTAATAAACGAGACCTGATAAATCTTGGCGGCAACAAACTTGGCCCCTTTCAACTTAGGATTGACGAAGTTGGTATTTTTTAAATTGGTATTCGATAAATCTGCATAGTCAAACGCAGCATCAATAAAGCTGGCAAGACGCATATCGCAGCTATTCAAACTGATCCCTTCACCTTTAGGTTTGATAAAGTTAGCCAGTATTAGATTAGCGCCATCCAGTTTGGCGCCGGTGAAATCACAATTAATAAACTTACATTCTTTTAATTTGGCACCACGCAAATCTGCATTTGTAAAAACAACCGACTCAAAGATTCCGCCACCAAGATCGGCGTTCTGATAATCCCCGTTGGATAAATCACGACCCTTTATTAGCGGCTCCGCGCCTTTAACCGCATTTATTAACTCTGCTTTAAACATTTATGGCTGCCAATCTTTTAGTACGGTTTGGTCAAGGTTGGCATCTTTGTACTGATTCTCACCTAGAGTGGAATCCATAAAGTTCACGGAATACAAATTCGCTTTTGAGAAATCAACACCGACCAGATAAGCTTTATAAAGCGAGCCTTCCATTAAATTAAGCGCGGTCATGTCGGCATTTTTACACTGCGATTTCACAAACTGAGCCCGATAGGCTTTAGCGTGCACAAACTTAGCGTTCTCCAACCCCGCGCCGCTAAAATCTGCTTCATTTAGCAAGGTATGAGAAAAATCGCAATCATTTAATTGATTTTCACGAAGGCAAGACTTACTAATATTGGCCTCAGTAAAGTTACTGTTATTTAGGTTACAACCGCCAACAAAACGGCTGTTGACCATTTGTGTCTTGGCAAAGTTTGCGCTCTCGGCGCTCGCTTCAACAAAGTTAGCACCATCTAAAATCGCCTGCTCAAAATTAGCTTGTTCAAATTGACCTTTTACAAAGTTCACTTTCGTTAAATGACTGCCAACAAACGAACACTGTTGAAATGCTGGGTTAACAAAGTTGCTTTGGTTCATAGTTGAGCCATCAAAAATCGTTTGCTCAAAAGTACAGTCAAGGTAATTGATCTTTTCCATAGAGCAGCGAATAAATTGGGTCCGGGTATAAATGGCGCCACCTAGTTGCGCTTCATCTAAATTGGCACCAGTAAAATTAGCATCGGTTAAATTACTAGCACCAATATTCGCCCCTTGGCAATTGGCATTGATTAGATTAGCTTTGGTTAAATTAGCACCCGCGATGATCGCTTTTTCAAGTTTTGCGTCTGATAAATCACAGCCTGAAAAATCGACCCCCTCAAGATAGCATCCAGATAAGTCGATGCCTTGCAGGTTTTCACCTGAAAGGTCAACGCATGCATAATCACCATCAACTAGTGACTCACCACTTTTAAATTTAGTCAGGAATACGTCTCTTAGCTCTGCTTCTTTTTCAGGATGCGGCGAGCGGTAGTCAGACATTAAATGCGCGCCCATAGTATAGGTTTTTTTCAGCCTAACTTCGGCGTCTAACAACTGCGCTTCAATTTTTTCAAAGTCGATGTCAATAACGGGGAGTTTATCCTCAGCTACGCCCATTTTACGTAGCCCTTCAATTTCAGCCTTCGCTTTAGTGCCTTGTTCTTTAACATTAACGAGCTGTCCTGATATATCAGTGCGTGGCCACATCGGCGGCATATCAATTTCAGCGACTTTTCGTTCCATTTGGGTGATTGCTTCGCTGAATAAATGCGCTTCTGGCATGGCTTTTAATTTAGCCACCTCATCATTAATTTGGTTTTTAGCCTCGGTTATTTTGTTGTCTTTTATTTCTTGTGTGTAGGCCTTTATTTCATCCATTACCGAGAGGTCAATATTAAATATTTCAATATTTTCAGGGTCAGTCACCATGCCTGGCGCCATTTTTTCTAAAAGTTCTTCTATTTTTAACTGCTCAGGCGCTTTATCTGGATTATCGATGTTTTCGATATAAGGGGTTGGATCCAGCCCTGCCGCTTTGCACTGCTCGATAACTTTCACTTTAGCATCGTCAATTTGGCTCATCGCCTCGGCCTTTTTAGCTGCCGCAAATTTGTCCATGTTAGCTTTGCTAAGCATTTCAAGGGGAAAATTAGCGTCATCTGTGATTTGTTTAAAGCCGCACTTCATGCCTTCGGCAATCAAGGGAGCACTAAACAGAGCATACTTATAGCCATGCTCAGGATCCAAACGTTTCGTGAGCTGATCTTGATAATGTTCAGGCGAACGCGGTGCATCATTGCGGTTTTCGCAGGCTAATAACAAGGCTTTAATATCAGTACCGTCGTCAGTGTAGGCCTCAATAGTGCCACGATAAATCATTACCCCAATAGCGGCGTTGGGGAATAACCATAGGGTATCTAATTTAGTTTTTATTTCGGTGAACTCAGTTTGGTAGTCACCGGTAAGTTGTTGCTGTTCGTCTCGTACCGGCACACTTTGATTAACAAATGCGCGGCCATAAATGGGCGGTAAAGTGCCGGACAAGGTTGCGTGCTCAGCATGCATATTAGTAATAGAAAATTGCTCGTTGCCTTTAAAGTGGCCATTTAACCATTGATCTTCAGCGGCATCGTTAAAATAAGACCAGTCAATATCGTTAGGCAAGCCGGGCATGATCGTCTCAATGTAGGCTTGGTCATAGGTGCCGGCAAGTGACAAGCGCTGCTGCCACATAATATCGATTCGGCCAAAACTGGCTGGAGGTTTTTGTTTAGCGCTAGAGATTAGTAAGTTATTCTTATATTCTATATTCGGTAAAAACTGCCGTTCGCCAAATTCCGTTTCAACCGCGTTAAAGCCTTTACCTGTGGGGTTTAACGCATAACCCTCACCCCCGTAGGCGTTTTTATAGCTAATCGGCATACTCATGATGGTGCCTGCAGAACTAATACTCAAGCCAGCGCCCAGTAATTTTACCCAATGGCGATCAGTAAATACGGCGAGTTCTTTATCGACTTGGAGTTTTTGAGTACCGTGCTTATCGGTGCATGACAATTGTAAATGCACCGAACCAGCAGCCACTCCCTCACCAGGAGGTGCAATAAAATCACCGGCCACCAATACCTCACCACAGGCCTTGGGCATAGCAGCATCAAAAATATCGTTACCAATTTGTTCGCCAACCATTTGCCAGAGTTTTTGGTCAAGTAAAATCTCGCCGTCCACCAGTGAAAAGGCTATTGGTATAGAGACAGCAAAAATATCTTTTTCTAAGTAGCCAAAAGATTTATGCAGTACGCCGAGTTGAAGGGGTTTGATTATTTTCATAACCACATTGCCACTGTTTCTACTTCCTGTATCGCGACCACACTGGTCTCTACAGACGACACGCGGTTGCTAACCCTCATTATACTAGTGTTTATTTCATTGATGGAAACAGAAGCACTCATTTGGAAATTGGCGCATTTCGCCTCTGCAGCCTCGATAGCTGCTGCCACGACTTTGGCTTCTCCTTCAGCACGAATATCCGAAACGTACCCCGCATTCAGAACTAACTGGGCTGCAAGTGTCACGTTTGATACCAATCCCAAATTAACGGTGCTTTCGGCCCCTAGAGTTATTGCACTAGTAACCCCCAAGAACATCTCACTAGAAGCTCCCGCGCTTATATCACTTTTAGCTCCCGCAAAGAATGCAGCATATGCCCCAAAATAGTCATCCCTGTTGGCTCCCTTTGTTATGGTATGGTGATCGCCATGTGTTATGAGAGTGCGTTCATCATGCTCTTCCTTATATGTTCCACTATGTTGACTTGTAAATGTACCTTCAGTGTACTCCTTGACGTCACCAAAAATTTTTGATTCAAAGTTACCCTTCTGCACTTCTAATATGCCACCTAAGGTATAAGTGTAGCGATCATTATAATTTTTTTCGACGTGTTCATCGTTTGCGGCATCTCTCTTGGCAGTTTGAGCTGCTTTAAGTGTATCTGTAGCTGAGGTACGCTCCGCTGGAGTTGCAGTTGCAGTAAGACCATCAACCGCAGCTTGCGCCGATACTACAGCATTGTTTACAGCGACGAGATCCTCGTCGGAACTTTCCTTCAGCGTAACGATACTGTGGGGGACGTCGTTAATTGATCCCCAGTGGGGACCAGCGGTCTCCGCTAGATCGTGGGGTGCTAATCGGTTGATCTCTGTGTCCACGTCCCCATGCGTTTCAGTGTAACTGTTGCCGAGGTGATAACTCCAGTAACCACCGAAATCAAAAATATTTCCTTCCTGTATGTTAAAAGTATTATGTCTTCCTATCGTCACCATGCTTTTATTGTCGAGCAAGTCATTCCACTCCCTTACTGGGACTTGATTCGTAAACTTCGTCCTATCTGCACCGGGTGATGGCTCATGAAAACATTGATAACCCTTAAGGCCTTCCCTCAAATTAAGGATCTTCTGAGACAATTCATCTGCCCCCACTAAATCTCTATTGGACCTCTGGTTATCTGAAAATTTTGAGACAGACTCCTTAGTATAGAAAGCATCCAAATTGCCGTCTTTCTGGGAAACTGATATGACCTTGTCAATACCAAATTTGAACTGCGTATCGCCAGGCGAATTGTAGCGGTACTCATTTCCTTTCTCCCACACATACACATCACCCAGCGATCTGTAAAACAAATTGGTACCATCCAGTTCTTCTCCCGCCGTACAGAGTCCTTGATTCGCTCCAACTAAACTTCTCTTTGTAAATTGATACTGTGGGTGGCCGGTGAAGTTTAAGTCCGACAATGCTGTTGTAGCGGCAGTTTGAGCTGCTGTAAGTGTATCTGTAGCTGAGGTATGCTCCGCTGGAGTTGCAGTTGCAGTTGCAGTAAGACCATCAACCGCAGCTTGCGCCGATACTACAGCAGCGTCTCCCAAAAATAACTGCCGGCGTTCTGTTTCTACGTGACTTGCAACGGCAGCTTGAGCTGTTGTAAGTGTCGCTGTAGCTGAGGTACGCTCCGCTGGAGTTGCAGTTGCAGTAAGACCAACAACCGCAGCTTGCGCCGATACTACAGCAGCGTTTAAGCGGTCAATCTCCGAATCCAGTAAATTTCTGGTGGCTACTACAATATTTTGCCCCCCTCGAATAAATTTACGCTCCATGCCGTCAGTGACAACGACCCAACCATCCCCCGCATGGTTAGGCGCGCCAAGATGCATATAGGTTTTATTGTCACCCGTTTGTAGTTTGATACGGTTGGTGCCTTCCATATCCTCAATCTCAATCTTGTTCCCAGAGGCAGTTTTGATTATAGAGTTCGTTTGATTGTCTGCTGTGACAATGCTTTGTTGATCACCACTATCATCAATGGTGCCACTAATAAATGGTCGATCAGGATCGCCACCAACAAACGCCAGCAGCACCCGCGTGCCTGCGCGAAGCGGAAAATGCATGCCGGACCCCACACCTCCGTATGGCTGCATCATACGCACCCAGTGGGACGCTTTACCGCCCTCTCTATCTTTTCTATCGAAGGGTAATTTAATTTTGTAGCGCCCATATGCATCGAGTTCGGCATAGCCTGACTGTGCTTCAGCGTCCACTACGGCATTTAATGTGCCATTAATTTCAGGGGCAACCGCTTGTCGTTTTGGTACGAATTCCAATGCGGTAGATAATGCGGCGAAACTATTTGCGTAATTTACAGCCTCGCCATCTGAGGAACTGAGCCCCGTATTCTGGTTCAGATTGGCGCCAGCATGTTCGATGCTTTCTATAAGATACTCAAGCTCATTAAAAGACGACCTGGGGTGATCCTGTAGTCTAAAGGTATGCCCTGCTGACATATTGACTACATCACCCTGACCAATGTACGATTTTTGACGACACCGGAACGCATTAGCATGAATGTCGGCTAACGCTTGCCCCTCTTCCGGCGATGTGATGTTTAGGCCATATAAGTTTATTGCCCCCACGCCAGCGCTATTTATCACTGATTCGCCTCGAATATCTAACGAGGGGTTTTCCTCATTAAAATCACGTAAGGTAATTTTTTTAGGTAAACTCTGTCGTTTACAGAAAATACTATTCACGGTGTTGGCACCACTTGCCACATAAGCGCTGCTGTTGGCCTGATATGAAACACTATCAGCCTCATCGGACTGCACCATTTTAGGTAATCTATTATTGTTATCGCAAAAAACGATAACATCACCATCACCACTATGGTCAAAATAATAGTAGATTCCTTCCCGCTCTATAATACGCTGGAGAAAATCAGAATGTGTTTCGTTGTATTGCAAACGAAATGGCCATTTTCGGTAGGTACGGCTTAAGTCGAAGCGAAAATCTTGGCCGGACACAAAGTTAGCCTCCTCCAACATCACTGTCAATGTCTGCTCTATGGTCTGATCTAGATAGACTTCATTGGTGTCAAACAGCCCTAGTTGCCAAACTCTGGGCACCATTTTGGCGCGATAAAGTGTACCGTCTGCCAAATAATTAACGTCTTCAAACTCATTAATAAGACCATGAATAACTCGTATAGGGCTCGAAGTCTGGCCGTAATATATTTCTAGACAACAAGGCTGGTTAATAACGCCATCCTCATCCAGGTCAGTCTCTTCTGATTTCAGTTCAAGATCAAAGCTGAATAACTGGGATACATTTTCATGGCCTGTAAACCGCAATAACACCAATTCCTTTGTCTCAGACGCCTGATGCTGGTAACGGAACTTAAAGCTAAATTGACTCATGAAAATGGTCCCTCGGTAAACTCAATGATATTTTTCAGTAAATTACAGTCCCAGCTTAAACTGGCGTGATAGCTAACTTAACAGTTAGCAGGGCTGTAAATAATTTATAGTAATCTCAGTGGGGCGACGACATTAGCGCTGGGCTGATTGCTGTTTAACCATGTATTTTTACCTAAAGCGAACTTATCATCGGTCGTCAGGGCCAATACCAATGAATCATGCGTATTCACAGAGATTCGTAGATCGACCATTAGAGCTTGACCGACAAAGTGCCTAATAAGACTCTGCAAAGCCAGCCAGTAGTTGGGCGTTAAACACCACTTGGTATATTGCGCAACATTTACAGGCTTAATGGACAAAATAACTTTGGCTTGGATATCTATCACCTTGTCTCCTAATATTGCATTTTTGCTCAGTTGATTGCATTGTGAGTTGAGACTCAGCTGTTGTGACGGCGCTATATCTACTTGCCGACCAGAACATTGTTCTATGACGACGTGTGCTGTGGTGAAAATATTTTGTATTAACTTTTTAAGCCCCGCAACTGTCCCTTTTTGATGACGAAGCGTATTAATGTTGCGCAGGATAAACGCTCTGTCAGGGAATTTTTTAAGCCACAATTCATCTTTAAAGCCGACCATACTAAACATAAAGTCATAGAGCGTACTTTCCCCAGTCGAGGCATGGTAGGGCAATTGTTGCGTGCTTCCGGCATACAGTAGCTGATAGAGTCGCTGATGAATAAGATCCAAAAAGATGCGCGTTTGATGTTGATCTCTGTGAGATGCCTGCACCAGTTCCTCTGTAAAAAACTTAGGTAATGGAGAGCCACTCCCGTATAAGCCGGGTAAATTTACATTTAAAAAATATAGGTCATCTACTCCCAAGCTTTGCTGCTTAGTAACAGATACAACTTGAGTTCTGGCATGCTGCAAACCAAGCACCGGTCTGATGCGAATCACTTGTATTGGATCCAGGTTTTTTTCTCTAACTAATTCGCACAACTGCTTATAGGCATCTACAAAGCTATAACGGGTAGCATCTTGCAACAACTGTTGCTCTATCATTTAGCTATACCACCAAAGTTCATTGGCCAAGCCTGCACTTCCCCACTGCGCGGATCAGTAACAATCAGTTGACTGAAACTATTGACCGGTATTTGTAATGCCAGCAATTGATCTATTAGACAGGAGAATAAGAAGCTCTCGCCCCGATTGATAAAGTTTTCGCTGGTTATATTTACGAAATATTGCGTTCCTCGTATTAACAAACCATTCTCGAAATAGTCTTTCGCTTTTACTTGCAAGTCAGTAATCGCATCAATTCGATGTTCTAGAGTTTTGTGCTTAGCTGTCGCTTTTAGTTGCACAGGTATGTGGTGCTGTAAAACTAATTTTAGCTGTTCTGCACTATCTATATTTTGCAGGCTAATGGCTTGATCAGACATAACATTCCAGGCTTCACTAGTCGCAATTTGTGCCTCTAAATAGTCACTGCTGGTGGTTAGGTTAGTGAAGGACACTATCTCTGAACTACTACTGGTTGGCACATTAAGATGATGGGGTGGGATTTTCGATGCAACACTCCCATGACAGCATCTGAGCTTTACTCGCAATATCTCAGGATCTTGAGGTCTAAGCCCAGACTCAAGCTGTAACGCTAACCAATTAGTGACGTCGCTCTCGTGTACGCCATGCTTTCTATAAAAATAAAACCCAGATTTCTTCCCATTCGTACTTTTAGGTCTAACAATATTACGGTAGGTTTTATTGCGCTCGCGCTCGCGCTTGATACTTTCCACACCAACTACATCAACTATTGGTAGTGGGACTGAAATGGATGAACTACGATGTTGTGCCGTTAAACCAAACTCCAATTGTATACCGTCCATGGCAATTGGCTCGGCAAAATGGTCGAACTCATTTACCACCGGTGTGCAATATAATTTTAGCTGCCCAGTGGTAATATCAGGGAGATACCAGTTGGGTTTTTTAAACTGTAGTACTAGGGAAAATGAACCACCACTGCGGCGCTCCCATTGGCTAAGGTCAAGTTCAAAAAATTGCAGTTTTTCTGGGATGGCATAATATTCTTGTAAGATACTATGGTGATTGGAGACATCGCTTGAGGAAAACACTGCTCTATCTACAGCTAAACCACTTAACTTAACACTGGTTACTGGAATAGTCTGCACGGTAGTTCCATTGACGACCTGAATGGATACCAGCTCCTGAGATAGCATTTGTAGCCACAGACTGGCATCACTTGCAGGCTGATCAACATAGAAATGCAATTTTTCAAAATCATAGTTAGCGAGATCATTTTTTTCTGACGTCAAATCAATATTCAGCTCAACCACTTTCATCTGAAGATCGTCAATTGTTCTTTCAGCGGTAACTTGACGGATACTCACAATATTTAGAGGCAGGACCTCTACGGGCCAAGCGCTACTGAAGCGACAAGATAACTGATCTAACCCGTCCTCATCTAACTTGACGGGCTGTGAATCGAAGTTTGCGCCCTGCTTAATAATCACAGGGGAAACGAGATTAGCTTTTGGCGTAAACGACAGAATGCTCACCGATGGTATAGGCTGCATAAGTGTCGGTGTTAACACTTGTGATAGTGCCTGTAAGGCTACTGGAAATTGGTCGTCTAGTTCTTTCTTGAATTGTGCCGTTAAATAGGACACACCCTGTAAAATCATATCGACATCTGGGTCAACGATATCGCGATTCATCGCCTCTGTGATAGCAGGGTATTCGGCGCTAAAAGCCTTTGAGGATTCTTTCAGTAGCTTTAATTCTTGTCGATAAAGTTCGGCTAAATCCATTATTGTAATTCCAGTTCAAAAGTACTATCCGATTGCAATGTGCCCAACAAGCTGACCGTATATTTTGACTTGGTAGTCAGATACATTTCAAATGACAACACGACAGTCAGGTTATGGTTGTTTTTTAGCTGGGTCGTAAGTATCGCTATTCGGGGGTCAAACTTAAGCAATAGTGCTTCTATCTGCTTTAGTAAATGCAGCTTTTCATCCTCACTATTAACACCTTGATTCATATCAATAGTCGGTAAACCCATGTCAGGCGCATAGATGACACTTCCCCACCTTGTATTAAGTACTTTCTGAAGATAATTACGTATTGAGCTGGCTAGACTAACTGACGCTTCATACTTGGTATCAATTTCAATCGCGCCTAGTGAATTTAGCCTCTCAGACAGTCTTATCATTACTGTCCTCCTCGCCAGTTAGCTTGAAAGGTTATGTCACCATCAGGGCCCCAGCTCCAGCTGATACCCTCATACACCAAGGAAACATTTTCCATAAAGCGCAAAGATCCTGATTCGGGTGATTCCAATGATGGCGCCCAAGGAGAGACCGATAAAATATTGGCATTAGTTAGCTCCATGCGGTAATAAACTACTTCATCACCATCAGGTGTGTACCGATACCATTCCAGTATCACTTGGTTCAAACATTCTTTTTCTACTAAAGCTCGATATAGTTTGGGGGTACTTTTGTCTATTTCTTTTAACACTTTTATCGGTTGGTGGATCACTGGACCATTAGCTATGCCTGACTGTAAATTAGTAGATAATTTGACTTCATGCTCAAATGAAAAGAGCTCGATGCTACCTTCCCTAGACTTTTTGCTTGAAGATCCCTGTATGGAACCTTGCACATCTCCTTCTAATGTCATGTAACCCGAGAATTCCATTAGCCCACCCCTTCATTCACGGTGACTGATGTGTTTATAGCAACAGAATCACCCAAATATTTCGTATGCGGTGTCAGTGATATATCAATATCAAACCACCCCGCATTTGACGCCGCTGAAACTGATAGCTGAGCATCTTTTAATGGTCTTTGGGAACGCACAGCAAGGGACGGTACTTCAACATCAGATACAAACTGACGTATCCATCGATTTAAAATATTTGATAACTCAGAGACGTGGCTGGTCGCACCCAAATTTTCTCTAAAGATGATTTTCAAACAGTGAATAATGCGCACCACTACAAGCAAATGCTGTAACTGTGCACTGGCAATGCTATCAACATCTTGAATCTGATGATTTATTTTCATTCCACCCCAACGAACAGAGTTAGCTGATTCAAACAGAAGTTTGTTTTGATTGGCTCGAGAGCAAATAGGGTTGAAACCTAGGCTAACTAATTCCGCTTCTGTATCTTCAGAAAAAGCGATTTCAATAGGCAAACTTGCCTGAGCGCCCATCAAAAAAGAGATATCAATTTCACCGCCACTCGCGCCGGATATGGCACTACAAAATCCATTATTTTTAAAACTTTTAAATAAATTATCAACAAAACCATAGCTGGCATTACCCCATAGACAGCATTGATGGCTCTCACCGACGCGCTCTTGGAACCAACCTAAGGCTGTCTCACCTTTATAATAGGCGCGCCTAAAGAGGAGTCTCGGCATGGTTAACGCTAAATAACTGGCCTCTTGGCTAGCAATAAAATTGCGCCATTTAATAAATACGCTACTGCCATGAATGTCAGAGAGAGAGCTCACGTCTTGTAGAGCATTAAAATCTTCGATATTAAACATGGACGCACTGGCAGCTGTAACAATCGGTAAATGCGCTTTACCACATACATTGGTGAGTGCTTTTAACAACCTTAAGTCTGATCCGCTACCCGCAAAATAATCATCTATTAGTAAAGCACCATAAGGAACAGCACCATACTGTCCAATACTATCTACATAGACATGTTGGTAGAGGTTTGAATCAAGTAGATCAGCGCTATTGAACAAGTCTTCCCACAGTAGCTCTTTAGTAACTGTTGCACAGTCAATTCTCAGGTCATCACTTGTTTGGGCGGTGTGACATAACCAATATATTCCTCGCCATGCCGCCTCTAACTTTTGCCAGCTCTGTTGATGGAGAATTTGATTTAATACCGTAGTGAGTGTCTCTTCCAGCTCGCACACTAAGAGCTCTAACTCTTGCCGAGTTATGTGTTCATTTCCCAATACTGCAATCGCTATATGCTCGAACTTAAAAAAGTCAGTGCCAAATTGATTCCCATCTTTCTGCAGTAAACAATGGATTGATTCAATAGTCTGCGAGATTTCTAGTAAACCTGGGTCTTTATTAATAATCGCCCAAGGCTCAAAATCAGTATAAACATCAATAGAATAATGCAGTGTGAGTGTTTGACTAGATACCTTAAGTAAATCGCAAAGTGGATCATTGTCGATATGCACTTCAATAGTAGGTGCAAATGTTTTTATTACTTTATCAAAGTTATGTAAATTAATTTCAATAGGGCTATCCAATTGCTCGGGAATATTATCACCACCAAGCGGTGCTAATATCAGCACCTTAAAAGGCACACTCCCCGTTTGCTGCGATAAAAACGAAATATTGGCCAAATCACCCATTATTTAAGACCAGCATTGAGTTATGGAACTTGGTGGTTTGGGTGTTTTAACTGATAGAGCCCGACGCAGATCAATGCCTCCCTTAATCTCCAAGTTGACATCAAAGTATTGGATCTTATAGCTATCTAATTCATAGAAGAAATCAGGAAATACATCTAATTCAAAACGAGCAGTACCCGTTTTAAAAGTTGTCAGGAAATCCAAAACTCCATTATCACCATCAAATACTTTTTCTAATACCTTATTGCCAACACTGAACTTGAGGCTCACAGAACGGCAGCTCTCGTCCCAGTTAAAAGATTTCTTAACAATGTAGTTGTTGTTGCTCAGTGTTTGATTGCCTGCAGAACAGAGCAAACTGATATCCGTTTTAGAGACATATAATAATGAGTTGGCATTAGTGTCAGTTGGTTTAGCTGTAACTTGCAGGGGAAAAGAATCAAACTTAGCCCTTTTGCTTAGGTCTTTGGCACGAATTAAGTAGTCTAGTAACTCCGCCGACAGAGGCATTTTTTCGCCGGCTACTTGCTTAAAACCATAACCACTACCACGCTTGTTCTTGAAAAAAGGAGACAGAGTACTTTCGTAAAAACTCCATAGAACACCGGTTTCACCATAGGCGAACTCTTCTAACTTATAACCTGGAACGCCATCCAGTTCAGTCAGGAAGTTGCTTTCCCATTGATCCTGCAGCACGCAAGCAGTTTCTGAAATCATAAAATCTTCTAATAACGATACCGCCCCGGTGTACACATTCCAAAATGGCTGACTGGACACTCTGACTTTTCCAACTAAGCCCTGCAAATTGATTATGTTAATTTTCGCATTAGCTAAATTCGTACCCTCATCATTTGGGCTGTTTTCAAACTCAAAAAATGGCTCAATATTTTTATATGACTCTTTTCTCTGGTCTACATTGAAGACCATTGTCGCTATCAGCCCCTTATATTCGTCTAGAAGTTTAGCTGCGGCCTGCATGTTTAGCTCTCTTTCTGAGGCGCCAGGGCCGGGCCCTTCTGACTTATCTAACTTTTTCTTAGTTTTAAGAGCAGACTTGCCAGAGCCAGCTATTGCCTTGCCAGCGGGCCCTAATGCACTGATCACTTTAAGACCGAGTTTTGTAAATATCTTGTTCTTTTTCGGATTAGACTGTGATTTGTCGTCACCTAGTGCCAACATGTTTTGGTAGTAGAAAACAAACGTCATCCAATCAGGTTGCTCTTCCAATGATTTATATGGAGTTAATTGAAAGTCAGCATCGTTAAGTAATTTGAAGAATATATTTCTGCTTGTAGAAAGATTATTAACCACATTCAACCATTCAGATCGACCTTTTAACGTGTCTTTCCCGTCATCGAAACCTGTCAAAAATGCATTCCAACTAGCAAGGTAGTTAGCTTGATATTGCCGCTCAAATGCGGGTAAATACTTTGATAGGAATGAGTTATCCTCGCCTAGAGCAACAACTATTTGCTCAAGGAAATCATCAACAATTTCTTTACCTGCGATGGTATAAGCACCAGCCACTAGAATAGTATTATTACTTATCGATCCCTGCCAATAGTCTTTGAGAGCGATGGGGTTAACGCCAGCATTTGTATTAACCCAGTCAACCAGCCAATCCATATTGCCGTCGGATGATAGAACTAAGCTAGACATACTTTGTCTATAAGCGCCGATTTGCTCCTGCCAAATTTCTGTGTTTTTCGTTGCTTGTTGGACAAATAAACTTTTCAAATAAAGATCATTAAGTCCATCAATAATGGTTGGTGACATATCATCAATATAACTGCTATCAAAAGGCTGAGGCATTTCAGCCATATCCTTAAATGATGCACCAGAGCTTGCTGCATTTAAGATATTAATACGGCGCATCAAAATATTAATGTAATCGACCTTAATGTCCGCATCATCTTTATCAAGCTTAATTATCTCGGCAGCGAACATTTTATCGATCGGTAATATCAAAATATCTTGTACATCATTAGCCCACTTAGCACTAAGCAGCGGAGTATTAAATACGTCGCTAGACATGGGCAGCCACAGGTCAATGTTGATATCACCTAAATCTTCTATAAGTTGATATCTGTCTTGATAGTTAGTAATGACCTTTTCGCGATCACTGGACTGAGAGCTATTAGCTTGGTAAGTTTCCAGTACAGTCTTAATGTTGTCGGTAACAGCACCATTTACCATACCTAACCCGAGGATAAGCGCCGCGGCTGCACTCAAGTAGGTGATCGTGCGCTTGGTTTGAATCTTGTCACTCTCTGTATTCATATTTGTACTAACTGGCGGCGTCCAGTTCAAAGTCGATTGTTCTAACAACTCATCGGCAAAGGCTATACTAGAATCTTCAGCCATAACAATGAAGAATCCTGACGTTCTTGCTCCTCGCTGAAAACTATTGCCAGCGGACAATCTTTCGCAAAACGATGCAACGGATCGCTCAATATCATTGATTTTATGTGGCAAATTAGCGACATTCTCATCAAACCCATGATTGACCAAATAGCCTAAAGAAGCCTGCGTGAAAATTTCTTTTGTCTGTGAAAAACATCTTTGAACAAGATCATTTACTGGGATGTTTTGATGGTTGACGATGCCTAAGGTCTGTTTTTTCCACTCTTGACTTAATCGGGCTAGCCAGTCGTCCACGCCCCTAAGTTCTTCAAGCCCTAGTAACGCAATACTGATAGGCACCTCAACCCCACAGTACTCTTTTATCTCCTCATACCTTCTCCTCAAGCTATCGGCCAGTAAGTTTCTGCTTGCAGGGTCAACTAAATCTTGTACATGAATAGATATTAATAGCCCATTCAATGGATGAGTTTTGTCACTAGACGCTAACCCGTTGAGTAACTGTAACCATTCTTGGTGCGCAGGCGGATTGGAATCTTCAGTTAGGTAAGCATCAATATCTAGCATTACAAAATGATTAAACGCTATCCATTTAAAATGCTGTCGCTCACTGAATACCGGGTCTTGTATTTGAGGTTTGTTAGCAGACTTAGTATGCAACCATTGGGAATGACTGTTATGCATCTTAAGATGCATAATAAAGTCAATATCCTCGCTGCTCTCGTGACCAAGCATACTAAGCTGCAAACGTCTAATGACACGCTTTATATGCTTATCAATCTCCTTAGAGAACAGAAACTCAAAAAACGAGAGCCTAGTTGCCGCCTCTCCAGAGGAGCCTATGTTAATTAGGTTTTCAACTTTACGCTTAGCTTGGAATCGCCTATAGAGATAAACACAAAATTTTGTGCCATACCAAATAATGATCAAACTGATAAATAATTGGACGCCTACAGATTCTCCATAATTTAGTAAAATAGAGCCTGTGACACAGACACCCAACACTAACAACCAAATAAAGGTTACGAGTATAAATTTCAGAATTTTTTTCATGTTTTTATGATCCGGCTTAAAATCTGTTTAGAGTTGACTTAAGACTTCAGAAATACTGTTCAGTACATCGTTTCTCAAAAGTAAATAAGCTAACAAAACAACCATGATTGGACCGACTGTCGCCGCCCACTCTTTTTGTCTTTTACGATTGACCTGTTTGATACTATTCCTGCTAGATTCAGGGATTTGCGGTGAGAAAAGATCACTGATCAAGTCAGTAGACAAGAGGGCATAATTTGCTCGGATGATTTCCTGCCTTAGGCTTTGTTCTCCCGCGTCGAAGTATGGTCCTGAAAATCCTTGAACCAGAGCATAAAGATATATTTCTCTAACATCCTGGTCTTTGCGATCATTTTCGTTGAGCTGATCTAACCTCTGATAGAATTCAATTCCCGCGTTATTTGTATCGAAATACTTTTTTTGTAATGGCGATGCGGCCCACTCATCTTTATGCTCCCACTGTGAATCTAAGATCAATTCATCAATCAACGCACATATCGCAAACAGAGCATCGGCATTTTGCTTACTAGAGTATTCTGTATTTTCATCAAGAGTTAATATATCGACCATCTCTTGCTCTAGCTCTGCAAACGTCTTGTCACAATCCTCGCCCAACATTGAAGCAAGGTTTTTGATAGTTTGGAACTTAGGAATAAATTGATCTATTAACGTCATAATCTATCCTTGCACAGCAATTAATTCGATAGTCAAATCATCAGGACAATCATTCCAAATAACCCCAATACACCTCATTTCAACTATTTTTTGCCATTGAAAAGATTGCCTATCAAGATCAAAGTAATAGCAATCAGGAACCATCGCGACTCCCTGCGGTTTCTTGCTTATGGGAGACAGTGTGACTCCTGGCAGGGATCTTTTGCGATACACATCAACCTGACCGTCGGCCCCTACCTTTAAATAATTAACCACAGAACTTATCTGCTGAGATAAATCTTCTTTACAGCGTATCCGCAGGTAGACCCGAGTATTAAAATCTAAAAACTTATCAGACAGAGATGCAACAAATTTAGATGCACCCTGGGGTTCCAATGTAACGAGCAACTCAGGCTCAATGGTTAGCTCGTTTAGTAATTTGTGCGTAAGTTTGGTTATCTGAGAGAAGCATTCTGTTAAATTATTCGGACCGAACGCCACCATTGAAAGCTCACGATCTAACGATTCACCGGTCACTGACACATTATTGGAAAACATACTCAGCTGCGACATGAGTTGCCTATAGGCCAAAAAGACAGCAGAGGGCGTCGCCGTCGCGTCTTCTAGTAATTGGTCAAAAACCGCAATATGATTACTGATAGACATCATAGCCAAACCTACGGATAGGATATTCGTATTATTAGTCAGACCCGATTCAAATGAGCTAATGCTTTGCAATTGTTTATAGCGGCCAACTAGCTCTTCCTTAGTAACTTTGATCATGCCGGCTAGAGACTCAGCACCAGACAGCAAAATGATTTTAGGTATGTAGTGTTTAGATATCATGAACCCGTCACCATTTACGATAATCTCTGCTAGCTTTAGCAGATGGAAACCATCGGAAGCTTGGATCTGAGGTTTAGTGAGCAATTGACAATTCAGCTCTAATCTTGACAGGGTCGCCTGCTCATTTGAATCAAATAAGTCTTTTTTGCTGATGTCTTTAGCTGCCAAGAATCTTGCGCTAGGATCGACTGCACTCGCCAAATTACTTTGTTCAATCGAAACCGGCGCTAAGCCCAGATAAACCTCTATTTTCCCACTTTCATCTGCATGTTTAACGTCCAGTGTAAAGGGTGCTATCTGGCAATTACCTGGAAACGAGACCAAGCTCCCATCATCTAAAATACAGAGCAATTTTTCTACATTTAATAATCCAGATTTCAGGGCGGACATGTCAAACTTCAAGTCAGAAATCCCTGAATCGATACCTGTTTTTATCTGGGAATAAAGTTTTGATACAGCTGTATTATAATTATCCGACTGCTGGAAATGCTGCGGCTTTAAAAAAAGCCCTTGGCTCCAGTTTAGGGGTTTTAACGAATCCATTAATATAACTCCAAATTAACTCGCTGAAGCACTAAACTGCGTAATAGCTTCTTCACCAAGTCGAACATCCAACTTAATATTTGATGGTCTAACGGCCTCAGGCTGCGACTCTTTTTCCATGAAAACACCTAAAGTAGCATAGTCAGAGATAGTCCACTTCTGGTCAATGGGCGCCTGCTCTTGAACGCTTACAGAGATGGGGATGATTCTTACAGTCTGGGTTTTTATAAGTTCAGCGAAACCTGTCACAACGGCAATATATTTTGCATTTTCTTCCCGCGCTAAACTATAGGTTACGACGTTTGTAGGCGCTAACGTATACAAGGAACTGGATAACCCATCTGGTATCATCTCAACTGGCTGTGACAACACCTGAGCAATTCCATCAGGTGTCTGAATCAAAGAATTCAACCCCGAGACATTGCTCAACTGAATTACTTTGACGCTCAAAGTGTGGGCACGTTGACTAAACGAATTTAGCTCTGCTCCCGCGCTAAATTTGATTTGTATAGCGTCTTCCCCCCGCGACCAAGTGACAAGTTCGTTTTTAGGGTCATTCGCATCCCATACCAGCCAATTACCTGTAGTATCAACCCAATTATCAACTTGTTGACCTATTGGCTGCGATGGCTTACTAGAAAAAATATCGTCCGATATCATGCTACAGCCAGATAAAAATATGGATGCAAGCAGAAGCCACACCCATATTTTGGATTTAACAGTGAAATCACCCATCACAATGCCCCTAGGTGCCCTCTCCAGACCAATCATCGGTAGCGGTAGTACCACATACAATGTGGTCCGCTTGAATTAGCCCATAAGTGAATCTGACGTTTTCATAGGGCATCAGTCCGTCATTTTCAACGTCTAAGATATTGGGCGATACAGTGTTTATGCTAACAATCTTTGCTCGTTGCAAGGTAATGTTGTAGTACTCCACGGGCTCGCCAGCACTAGTCTCATCTGGTGTCCGGAAGAATCGTAATACTACTTCCAATTCCGAAGGCGATGTCACCGAATTTAATAGAAGTGGTGAGCTCTTATCAATAAATTTACTGACCTCTAAATATTCGTGCTTCCGACTTCCTGTTACTTGTCCTGTCAGCGTATTAGTTGGCACACTAACCTTGTGATCATAGGCTAGCACCAAACATTCTTCTTCGTAATCAGACTTAAAAAATGAACCTATACTTTCTTTAGAGCAAGCTTCCTCTGTCAAACAACCTTCCGGATCGTTGATAGACATGTAAATTTCAGTTGGCATTGTTTAATCCTTATTTAAAAATTTATGCTTTGCATGCTTACGCACGCTCCAAAATACTAGTGAGTGAAAGAGTGAAATTTGCACCCATAAATTTGAAGTGCGGCGTGACCTCTAGACCAACGGAATACCAGCCAGCATCGCCTACGATTTCAGATACAGTAATTAATGCTTTTCTCAACGGTCGTTGACTTCTTGTTGCAGCAGAAGGGTTATCTTGATCTGCAACATATTGACGAATCCACTTATTCAATTCAGATTCCAGTTCACTACGACTTTTCCAGCTCCCCAGATTCTCTCGCTGCAGGACTTTAACGTAGTGAGCCAGACGATTAACTATGAACAAATAAGGCAGTTGCGTACCTAGCTTAAAATTAACCTCGGCCTGCCTACCTTCCTCATCATTGCTAAACTTTTTCGGTTGTTGCGCAGAGTTCGACGAGAAGAATACCGCACTATCAGCATCTTTCCTCAGCGTTAATGGGATGAAGCCTAACTCTGATAATTCGTACTCTTTACGGTCAGATATGGAAACCTCAACCGGTCCCTCGACTTTGTCTGTGCCACTAACATTGACTATATTTATTGGCAAGTCAGCCATTTCGCCACCAGACTGTGGGCCAATAATGTTTGGGCACCAACGATATTTAGCAAAACTATTGTTTAACCGAGTTGCGTAAGCAAAGGCAGAATTACCCCAAAGGTAATCACACTTATCCTGAATAGATTCTTGATAATTAAAACTTCTAACCGGAATATTTTCTCCGTAGGTTGCCCTAAGCATAAATTTAGGTAAAGTTAATCCGACGTTTCGTGAATCATCGCTGTTTCTAAAATTTCGCCAATGTAAATACTGGGGCCCTTCGAATAAAGCTTCCAACTGCTTAAGATCTGGCAATTCGGAAAAATCATCAAGACCGAAGAAATCCTCACTGGCACTAGTCATGAACGGCGCATGCGTCATCGCACTTAGGCTTGCCATATAAGATAGCAACCGCATATCTTGAGCAGAGGGTGATAATCCATAATCGCCAACTATAACGCCATAAGGATCACCGCCAAACTGACCGAACTCATTGGTATAAACCTTTCGATACAAACCAGTTTCGGTAATATCATCTGTATCCTCAAAGTCTTGAAGCAACTCGTCTTTGGCAACAGATAATATATCTATCTTTATATTTTCACCAAAGTCTGTCCTGTCCGTTAGAAGCTTCAAACTTCTCCAAGGTGACTCTAGGGCTTGAAACACCTCATTATGAAGAATTTCATCCATTTGCTTACTAAGCTTTGCGTCCAACTCATCAATTAAAAACTCCACATAACTCTTGTCAACCCTTATCGAGCCTACGTCTTTACCTTCTTCCAAAACGCTGCCTAGCAACGATTGCATACCCTGCTGGGCAATCGCATAATTATTTTCATCATTTGAAAGTTTACTAAAACTTAATATCGATGCGATTAGTGATTCTTCTTTTACAGCGGCCATAAATTACTCCTAAAATAAACGTAGACGTTTCTGCTGCCGTTCTACTTTTCCTTTCCCAATAAACCCAATTCGCGCTTTAAAACTGTACGAGATGCATCATCATCTAAAATTTGCCTGATCTGCTTTCGCATTTGCGGTGAATTACCGATAGGACCCTTTAAGGCCTTCAGCGCATCGCGCAACTGTAGAACAGCTTTTAACTCGTCGACTTTGTCGATGATACTGTCTGGCTCAAAATCGCTGAGCGAGTTTATATCCAAAGAAATGTTGATTGCATCACTCTTTTCACTAGATATTTTATTTTCAACACTAAACTCTAGCTTGAGGTCCAAACTAGACATTACGTTTGAGAAATTATGATTGTTAAGACTTAATAACTCTTTTTCCTCTAAGGGACTATCAGTCTCTCGCTGAGTGAAGTCTCCTAAAACCAGTAGCTTAAAAGGTAGCTCAACTCCCTCTTTAGCGTTACCCACCGCTGGTTTATAAGAAATATTGATTCGTTCCTTGGGCGCGATAGACCCTGCGCTTTTAGATTTGCTTGCCATAGTGTTCTCCAGACCAATTAAATTTGTTTCAGAAAAGGTGCAAACATCTTTTGATGTTATTTACAAAAGATTATTATCCCTTTCGAAACTTC
>Ga0307997_10000207_pt1 | contig 26269 bp, 15 predicted proteins | sample Davwhametageno36_FD_203165 | JGI IMG/M metagenome (GOLD analysis project Ga0307997, IMG submission 203165) | Marine microbial communities from Davis Island wharf, Antarctic Ocean - #36 | ecosystem: Environmental > Aquatic > Marine > Unclassified | place: Antarctic Ocean: Davis Island wharf... | reverse complement strand
CCTGTTCTTCGGACGAAAATAACAAACGAAAGCCGCTTCCATCATCAACAATACTAGCCTGAACGCCAAAGTCTGCACTGTTGACCGCATCTCTGATGCCAGCTAAAGTATTGTTAGTTGAATTTATAGCAACCGCCTTGGTGCGAGAGTCAGCATTGACGGTGAAGCCTTCATAATTATCTGAACCATCATAGGCAAGGGTGCCAAATTGAAAAACAAGACTCCCTGTCCCTACCGTTTCATCCAACGTCTGATAAGACCCGCTGGCCACTGAATGACTTTGAGCAAGAGCGTTAACTTCGACAATATAATTACCCTCCACGGCCACTGAGCTGGCTGAGGCGGTAACAGAGTCTTCATTTGTAGAGCTGGCAGTGCTGGCCTCAAAAGTCGAAGGCAGCGACAATGTTTGTAGTGTGCTGCTAAAGGCGCTAACAGAGCTACTCACCTCGCCGTAGGCAGATATCTTAGCCTCGACAAACTCCTGTTCTGCATTCAGTCTGTTTTCTGTTGGTTCTCGCTCGGTCGCTATAATGTCATCAACCAATTCTGCGGTTAACAAACCTGAGCCGATACCCAATGATTGTATTGATGCCATGACGTTAACTCGCGAGGCTAGCAGTCGGTGTTAGAGAAACGACTAAACCTGAAAATGTTTTTGAATAAATCTATTTACTTAAAGTGGAACAACTAGCGAGACTCAGAATAGCCGCTGCACGTCGCTTCAGTTAAAGGCAGACTCAAATGACAAGCAAAAGTTGTTCCTGCACTTTTCCAACAAAGAAAAAAGGCCAGCATTGCGCGCATAAATTTTAGCAAAACTCTGCTAAAAAATTGACTCTCAATGAGTCTGCGCCAGTGCTGGCCTCGCCATTCGCTTGTGACGAACGTTATTCCAAAGTTTTAGACCAGGGCACTAAACAATCGTAATGGTTCTCGATCATTCAATTTACGTGCCAAATCTACTACTTCATCGCCTGGTATTTGCCGTATAAGCTCACCAGACTTTCTATTTGTAATCTTAACAACCGATATCCCCGCTTCTTTCATTACTGAAAACTCTAAATCCCGTTTTTCGTTCTGAACGAAATCGTTGAGTGCAGTAACCGCAGAGGCTATAGATCTGCTCCGAAGTTGCTCATTATCGCTACTTGTTCTGCCTTGCTCACCGGTTATCCCAGCTAGCGACCCTTCATTGCTCTCGTTAAATTCAGCATGCTCATTGTGTGGCCCAATGTCATAAGCTGCAGCGTTTGAAGAGTAAGCACTCAAGCGTTGGGCGGCTTTTGCCGGCAAAACATTGCCGCTACTTGCCGCTTTAGCGATAGAACTTCCGGAACCTTGGTCTCTCGCCACATCAGTTTGCTTAATATCAACCATGATGTGCCTCGTTTAAATTGATTGCTAGCTTGATAATGTCTACCAAGCTAACAATCTCACCCAAGTCCGGACCATAACTCCTTAACTTACTGGAGTAGTGACAAGACCTGCTGCGACGAAGCATTTGCCTGAGCTAAAATCGAGATACCCGCCTGTTGCAGCACCTGGCTTCTTGATAGCTCAGCCGTCTCTACAGCAAAGTCAGCGTCAGTAATTCGAGAGTTAGCAGCAGTCAAGTTCTCTGATGTTATCGTCAAGTTACCAACCGTCGATTCCAAGCGGTTTTGAATCGCACCAAGATCCGCTCGCTGTGCGCTCACTGTTGCTATGGCGTTGTCCAAAGCCGTAATTGCCGATTCAGCACCCTCAACCGTACTAATATCGATATCAGCAAGGAACTGACCGTCTTCTGAACCACCGTAAGTACCCGCAACCAATCCTAAGCCTTCAAGACCGCTAGTACCGTTAGTTCCTGCAGAGACTGAGAATTCCTTAGCGGAAGTCAAGGTAACTGTAGAAGCAGTAGTTTCAGCAACAGTGGCAAAGCTATTACCTACCTGACTGAAATTTGCTTCCGCAATGCCGTCAACAGATGAACTCAAACCGATATTCTCACCGGAGAAGCTCGTGCCCTCATTATCGATCGCAACAGAGATGTTTCGGCCATCAGCGGCGGTTAAGCGCGTGAAGTCGCCAGCATCAGATGCTGTAACACCGGTCTGACCGCTGATCTTATTAATCGCCGCAATGGCGTCGGTGCGGTTGACCTCAGAATCACTACCAAGACTTAACGTATTGGTTGAGAAGCCGTTGATGACAATCGTACCTTGGTCACCGTCAGCCGCTCGCGCTACTGTCCCAACGGAGCTATTGCCGCCGTCAACAACTGTTGCGTTAACTGTTGCACTGACACCAGTCTCACCAGATGAACCATTAATTGCTGCTGCTATAGCGATACCACTAGCCGCCTTATCAGATGAGTTAGCTAATGAGCTTGAAGCGGTATCAGATGTAGCGCTAGATGAAGAAACGGTGACACCGTTAATCTTAAGATCACCTTCATTGAGTGCGTTCAAATTAACCGCAGCAACTGTTTCAGTGCCTGTTACCGCTTCGGTGTTGGCAAACGACCCTGCAGACAAACCTAAATACTCAAGCGCACTGCTTGAACCTTCCACAAGTGCTAAATCATCGGCTCCATCAGAGGCTGCAATACTGAACTGATTAGTTGAAGTATTGAAACCTGCATCTAAACCTGAAACAGAATTGATATAAGACGCGATTACAGCACCGCCGCCTGCGGCATCTGTAAATGCGTTTCCACCTACAGTTGGCGCACCGCGAAGATCGATCGTTGTATCAACGCCACCTATATTGAATGTTAAGTTGAAGTTGCCGCTAGAACCGGAGGAAGTTGCGTTAGCAAAACCACTGACATTCGTATCACTAGCCGTTGCCGCCGCTTCCGTTAACGCTGAAATAGTGACTTCAGAGTCAGCGCCCTGCGCGCTAGAGCTAAAAGTTAAAGTACCAGTGCTATTAGCCGCCGTAATTAAACTTCCACTTGCCGCTAGCTGAGTATTAAGCGCATCTGCTAAACCATCAGCGTCAGTATAATCTGCGTCAAGCACAACATTGGTAGACGTGGTTCCGTCACTGATAGTGAACGTGGTGGCGGCATTACCCGTTGTAGTCGCGTCAGCAAGGTTCGCCGCGTTGCTAGCCTCTGTGTAAGAGCCAATGGTTATTGAGCTAGCATTGCCAGTCGTGCCTGTCTCCGCAAAGACGAGCTGACCAGAGGTACCTGGATCTTCCGATGCAGTGATGGTGTTGCTGGTAATATTATTATCATTAATATCACTTAACACTGCCGCGAAATTAACGTAATCCTGATCCAAGGTTACAGTTTCGGCAGCATTGACACCGTCAGTAACAGTAAAGCTGACATTATTTGTAACACCCGTTGCTGTGCCTGCTATGGCACTAGTTACAGTTGCACCTTCTCCATTACTTGAGACATCCGCTATAGTAAACGCTTCCGTAACGCCTGCTAGGGCTGTCGTGGTTATTGTAAAACCATTGCCCGCGTCGTTTTGCGCGACGAGAAATTCACCACCTGTAAAAGTAAGATCTATATCATTTTGAATTTCTGTTACGAGAGCGGCTAAGTTTCCTGCGTGGTCGGTTGTCGAGTTAACAGTGGCTGTCCCTCCACCCGCCAGTGCCACAGTAAAGTCAAGCGTATGGCCACTACTAAAAGTTAGAGCATCGCTGAGGTCGCCTGAATCCACAGTCGCGGCATCATTCGCAAAATTATTAGAGGCTACTGCACCACCGCCGGTAACCGTTGCTGCCGCCGCCGTAAAGTCAGCCGCCACAGTGGCCGCTCCACCCGCTGTAACAGTTCCGGCACTATCAGCACTGAATGCTGTAAAAGCGCCACTTCCTGCATTGGTATAACCGCCGTTTATCAGAGCACTGTCAGTATCAATACCAACTGCAGTTCCGCCAATAGCATCAGCGGCACCTGGCGCCTTTGCGTCCGCACCGACTACGCTGTTAGCTGTACCGTCTGTGCTGCTTCGCTCAGCAGTAAAGCCAAAGTTTGTAGCCTGTGTGCCTGCTGGAGTTGCGCTTGATACATAGTTGTCGATAGTAATACTGCCACCGGATTCGGCGGTCTTACGCTCAAAAACCAGCGCAGTGCGCGTGTCATTGAACTTCGCTTCGATAACATCACCGGCACCAGCATTTGCAATGTCAGTGTTTAGTTCAGCAAGCAGGCGATCCGCGTCAGCCGGATCTGCTTGAGACCCAGAATAAAGTGCGTTGGTGAAATCTGTATCCACCGTAACTGTAAATGAGCCGTTATCAGAGGCTGTTGTCGCACCGGCCACGACCAAATCAAACTGCGCAGCAGCGCCAGCGCCACTGTAGTCCGCCGCAACAAAGTTGCCGTTGCCTTCAATAGAGGCGTTAACTGCCACGGTACCCGTAAGAGCGGCCCGACCAACTTGACCACCGCGAGATACGTTGGTGTCACTGTCCAGCGTAGTTACAGAGCCGACAGTATCTGTTGCGTTTAAACCAAGAGCTGACCTTGCTGTTGTATCACCCCCTGGCACGCCACCAGCAACTGTAATGGTTTTAAGTTGGATATCACCAGCTTCGGCGCTGGTGCGGCGAAAAGCGAGTTTGTCTCCATCTGCAATGTAGGCTTCTGCAGCAATAGCTCCGGATAGATCTTCGTTAATGTCAGCGACGAATGCTGCCAGATCACCGCCACGATAGTCTTTGTCGAGGGTCACTGTAGCACTGCCATTTTCGAATGCGCTAGTTGCACCACTTACTTCGACAACAAACGTAGATGTAGCGCCAGAGAAGTTAGCGTTGGAAAGGTCAACAACTTCGCCACCGGTTACAGTTGCCGCTAGAGCACCGGTATTACCAACATCAGACGTCACTTCCGCGCGAGATGAGCGAGAAGTAGTGTTTACTGCAGCAGTGTTAGCTTTGAACGATCCTTCAACTAGACCTGCATTGGATAAGCTTCCTGTTCCAGCTGTTACAACCACAGGTGCAGAGCCATCGGTAGAAGTTAAGGTATAACCGCCTTCTGAAACTGCATTCGATGTTAAGCCTGTGCTTGCTGCTGAAAGGTTGTCAGAACCCGTTGAGCTAAAGCTTAAAGATATATTACGGCCATCAGCGGCTTCTAATGTTACGCCACCTTCAGCAGTTCCTGAGTCCGTGGCTTTTACGCCTGTCTCCGCGGAGCGAGAGTTTATCGCCGTTACGACCGAAGACCGGTCAGCGGCCTGATCCACATCACCGGTAGCGAGAGCAATTTCTACTCCATTCAAGCTCAAGGTACCTGAAGTGGAATTAGCACCGCCAGTCGCGGCTTGTTGAGCAGTACCGGTAGCAATATTGGTAAGCGCTGTAGCTTGAACGCCGGTTTGATCCGCCACCTTGTTAATAGCGGCCGCTTTTGAAATACCGCTGGCCGCAGCGTTAGCAGTAGAAGCGCTGTCGTCCGCAGCAGTAGAGGCACCTACGACTACGCCGTTTATTACCAAGTCACCGTTATTCAAAGCGTTTGAGTTACCTAATGCACTGACGCCTGCAGATTTTCCGCCGCCCAATGAATCAGCCGTAAGTTCAGAAATACCAAAACTTACAGTCTCGCCGACATTGGCTCCGATTTGAAAAGTGGCATCAAACTCACCGTCCAATAATTTGATTCCGTTAAATGTTGTTTGCTCACCTGTGCGAGAAATCTCAGCAACCAGTTGAGTTACCTCCGCCTGAAGCGCCTCACGGTCAACGTCACTGTTCGTGGCGTTAGCAGATTGAATAGACAGTTCACGAATCCGCTGTAGGTTATCAGTCATGGTGCCCAATGCACCATCGGCTGTTTGAGCCAGAGACACGCCGTCTCCTACGTTTCGAATCGCGACGCCGAGACCTTTGATCTGTGAGGTAAAGCGAGTTGAAATCGCAAGCCCAGCAGCGTCGTCTTTTGAGCTATTGATACGCAGACCTGAAGACAATCTGCTCAATGCTTGCTGGTTAGCTGATTGTGACTTATCCAAGTTTCGCTGCGCGGTAAGCGAAGCGATATTGGTATTGATAATTTGTGGCATAGCCAAAACTCCTTGTTAGCGTGATTCACGAACCCGTTGGTACGCGTTTTCACAAAATTCGAAAATCAACCAACGGCTAATTTCCATTCCTTTCTATCTGCCTTGCAAGTTCCGAAAACTAAATTGCAATTCCTTCTCTATGCAAGAAGGGTTAACGGCAACTTCTGAGAAAATTAGATAGAAGGTTTAAGACTAAAAACTCACAAAAAAAATTCTTCTTAAAAGGGATCAATCTAACGCCGCATTGAAAACCTAAAAACCGCAAAAGCCACTAAAATAGAGCGCCTATCTACAGCACTTGTAGAATATTTTTTGGCTGCTTGTTTAGATTTTTACCCTTTATGGCTATAACGTTTAGCAAGCAAATTTTTAATAGGAAATTGATATAAGCGGTAGCTAAAAATCCGGCGGCGGCCTGCTCTAAACAAAAACTTTTGACTCAAAGAACTGACGCAGATCGTTGGCTGAATATTTTCACTATTGGCTTTACTCTTCTTTACCCACTTCTATACTGCAGATTTTCTGCTTATTATTACTCGCCGACTTTTACAAATAATTTTTTCTGAGTCGTTTATTACAGAGCAGCCTGTGACTGGAATGTGTTTTCAAGGACTATCCAATACTGAAAGGGCTATTACTGACTCCCTTTTAATAATTTACTATTAGTAAAGCCTCTTTAATTAAATTTTTCCTTACTATTTTGTCTAGATTTTTACACAACTAATCATCTGAGATATTTATCTGAGCAATTTATCTGGGCCATTTATCTTAGAAACTTATCTTAAGAATCTAAGCGATCTAGATATCAGCATGTAGACAAAGATTCCTTTTTATAAATAGAGCAGTACAAAGGCTTAACGAAAAGAAAGGACAGTATTACCGCAACTTATGGATTCTTGAAAAATCGATAAACCTGAAAAAACGAATGACGGGCATTTGGATTTTTCACTAACCCAACACTTTTTCATACCCTACAAGATCAGCGAAAAAGTCTGCCGCTAAAACTCAACTGATAAAAGAAAGAAACAGTGGAAAGCCAGAGAGAGAGAGAGAGAGAGAGCAAGGAAAGTGCGCAGGCAACTAGAGCTAATGAAGTTACATCCTTACCAACATGTAAAACCTTGGGAAAAGTTTTGACACTATTGCGAGGCTGGGAGCGAGACCTTCTTAAAACAGCAACGAGAAAAGTCACCTAAAAGGAAACTCTAAGAGGGCCAAGTAGGTATGCTAGGAAAAATATTTGGCTAAGAAATTGGCCAACTTAAATTGCATAATTAAAACAGATAATCGCCAGCCTTCTTCACTAGCCACTAGCAATCCGACTTTAAGAGGACTGCCATAAAAACCACCCTAAGGGATATTTATTCTGAAAGCACCACCGCCAATTGTCGAATTGTTGTCTACCTCAATATAACCTGCGCGGCCATCATTACGGTGGAGTTCAGCAACTCGGGCTGAGAAGTAAAGTCCAAGGCCAGTGCTGCCAGTATTAAAATTTATTCTAGTTAAGTAGCCGCCAGGATCCTGACAAAGCTCGTCGGGAAAACCTCTACCATTGTCCTCAATAGAAATTCGAACATAGCCATCTACTGATTCCACCGCAATTTTAAGTCTGTCTTTAGTATACCGAATAGTATTGACTATGACGTTATTCAATACATTTTTTATCAACATCGAATCAAAATACCAACTAAGATCTTCGTCACATTCAATTTCAACCTCAAGGCCTTTCATTCGAAGTAACGTGTCGTGGGCCAGCATCTCATCTTCGAGAAACTCCGCCACCTGAACTTCCTCTACCGCGATAAAAAGCCGCTCGTTTTCTAACCGGTAAATGCTAAGCAACTGCATCATGTCGTTATTGATGCGCGAAGCCTCATAGTTTAATACTACAGCTCGACTCTTGTCTTCAGCAGTCACTGGCGGATTCGCTTTCATAAAATCATCCAGGGTGCTGAGCAGAAGTCCGACAGAGTTCTTTACATCGTGGACGGCCGAGCCAAATGCCAATGCAAAGTCTAATGGTTGTTTACTCATATCTTCCTCTTATTGCCGAGTACAGTTTAGTTTGGCCTAGAGCCATTGGCGCTCAGCGCTTCAAAACGCTCAACAAGATTTGAGTAACGTTCATAATGTCGACTAGTTTCATTAAGCTCACCAACTGAGGTCAAACAAGCCAAACTTTTCTTTTGATAGTCGCTGGTTACTTTTTCAGTTTCCATAAACTGTACCATTGCCTGAGCAAGGTTCAGATTTAATACTACGCTTTTTGGCGAGAGCCTCACCGCTTCTGAAAACAATCTGATAGATTCTTCAAAATTATCTACATCGTACAGCTTTGCAGCATCTTCATTAAGCTCCTTAGCTCGTCCTGCCAACTCCTCAGCATCAAAGTTACCCAACAGCGTTTTAGCATGATTTCTCTGGGACAGTGAAAGGTCGTCTCGCTTCAGCAAATAAACCAATATATTTTTTGCTTTAACTTCATCGCCCAAGCTTAGCAAAGAATAAGAAAGCTCGATTAGTGTTGCTGTGCTCAAGTTATCGGGATTAGAAATCAATCCTTGATCAAGATCTTGCATTAGTTCAATGGCTTGACGCGGCTTTTGTTGATTAAGAAAAAGGCGAACACCAATTAGGTCTTTACGGATTTCTGACTCCTTCCCAGGATCGACTCTCTCCTCCATTTCAGCAAGTATGCCATGCGCTTCCATTACCTTAGTGGAGTCAAACCGAGACATATCCCCAACCATGCTATCGGTTATGGCAGCAGCTAGTTTGTAATACCGTTCTGGCTCTTCTTTAATAGAATATTTAGATGATTTAAGAGCGTTGCGATAGGCCTTGCAAGCGGATTTAAAATCGCGATTTGTCTCACAAACTTCACCTAAAGTATTTTGGCGCTCGACAGAGAAGGGAGAGAGCTTTACCGCGTGAGCAAGGTGCTCTTGAACCCGCTCCGGGTCATCTAGATGCTGGTAGCACTGTGCAAGCAGATCAAAAGCAGGTACGCAGCTGTTGTTAATTATCAGTACCTGTTGCAGTTCATTGATCGCATGTTTGTATTCTTCGAGATATATTAGCGTCTTAGCCAGTCCTAGAAGAGCCCAATCAAGTACTCGCTTCGCGAGTATAAGCTTATAAATATGCTTCGCGCTCTGATACTTACCCAGTCTTAAATACAGTTCTGCTGAGGTTTTCTGGCACCATGAAATGTGTCTAGGATGCAACTCAGCCGTCTCTACGCACAATTGAATTGCTTTATTATATTGTCCATATTCAATAGCTAAATGGATATCCCCTAGACACGTTTGTTTATCTAACAGGCGATCGATTTTTCTGCGGAGTACGGCTTGATTAAAAGGCTTTGCGATATAACCTTCTGGCTCGTTTTCTAACGCCCCCAACACAACTTCACGGCTAGTTTCAGCGGTCACCATGATAAAAACACAGTCATGTCGAACCGTCTTAAAGTAACGAAGCTCGTGCAGTAATTGCTGCCCATTTTTTCCTTCACCCATATTATAATCACAGAAAATAATATCAAAGGATGTCTCTTGACACAGAAATGTCGCTTCTTTGGGATTATGAGCAAGAGCAATCTTGGTAAATCCAATCGCTTTCAGCGCCTTACTCATGAAATCGAGATGCTGACCAAAATCATCAACAACAAGAACATACTTGCTTACATAATCAATACGGGGGGTAGTACTTAAAGGTTTTTTACTCACAGCTTCCGCGACCTTATAATGCTATAAAGAAGAGTCTCTCAACCAAGCCTAGTACACTACTATCGGAAAAATCGTAAACTTCACACCGCAATTTTTTTGCGACTCAAAAAGCGACATTAGCCTTTACGCCATAGCACTTTTACCCGCGGCACACTTTTTCCACCAAATCCATCAAAGTCAATTAGACTTTGAGAGCAGAGGTCAAAATGATGATCAAGTATTAGCTCATCGCAGCCAGCTTCCTTCGCGTGCATCACCCCCCTCCAAACTAAACTGGCGATGATTTTCTTTTGCAAACTAGCAGAATCAGTCTGACAACCCAGATATTGAGCCGCGCCGTTTTGGTAGGCAAAAACCGCCGCCCCTACTTGACAGCCTTGATGGGTCGCACTAACCAGAAATCCTAGCTTTTTTTGCAGTAGCAATTTGAGATCGTGATTTGACTGCCAGAGTGATACCCCTGTCTCGCAAGTGTTGCTGCTCTGGGCTAAGTCGTAAAATTTCAGATAGTCATATAACGCTAGATTGTCGCTGTTCACTGTCAGCTGTAAGTTCCTGTGGCTCCACTGAATACGTCCGCGCACGGCCATACTCGTATCACGCAGAAGGCTTTGACTTGAAGCTGCCAAATCAAGAAGCCTAGCCGTTGAAAAAATTGGCAGCCCGCCGCTTGCAATCAAGTACTGTGAAATAGGAGACATTACGCCACAGCTTAAGGTGTCTTGAAACTCGATTGTATCCGGCTCTAGCTTGTTAATCAGGCGCCTTATATAGTTTGTTAAGGTTGCAAATGACGCTGAGGATATATTGTTGGAGCCAGAATTCAGTGCGCTCCGACTAAAGTGCGTGGCTGCACCTAAGCCCCTATAACCAAGTCGGCGCTGCCCATCCGCATCGCTAGTAAGTAACAAACTGCAGGCCAGAATGGGTTCATCGTTTTCTAGCAAGACAAAGGAAAAGTCACCTTCATTGGCCATTGAAGACAATTTCTCAATGATTGAAGTTCTTTTAAGAAGGTTCTTTGGCTCGAAGGGAAGCAAGCTATTAGTAGTGGTGGTTATGTTATAAAGAGGATTTCGCGGCTCACCTGAAGCGGCAAGCTCATTCCAGTAGGCTGAGAATTTCTGATTATCTGATTTTACAAACTCGGTACGAAACATGGTGTGGTTTAGGGTCATTGAAAGTGAAACAACATAAATTGCAAAAATCTATTTAAAAGAACCAAGTCTCAGCACTAATTAAAATGCTTCATCGAACTGCTTTTCTGAAAAATCTAGCTTTCAGCGAATAAATCTTACAGACGTGAGCCAAGATCTAAGACTAAAAAATAAAACTGAGACCCAAGAGTGGACCAAATTATCAGACCTGACCGCCTATACGTGGAAACCGTCCACACTTGTTACTACTCTAAAGGATAGACAGTCAAGCAGCACAACATCTCTTACAAGAAGCCCTTTACCCCTGCGCCATCTCGCCGCTCCAACCACAACTGAATTCCCTAAGCGTTTTAACTAAGAATTCCTGACAAATCCTATAACTGGACTACATTAATAGGTATAGACCAGTAAAAGGATTTTGCTATGGAAGTTATAGCCATAGTTCAGTTAGACAGCTTGTTGAATCAACACAGAAATTTAAACAGTGAGAATTCATTGAAGTCGTTGAGCAAACAAGTGTCTTTACTTCAGAAGAGTCACACGATTAGCAAGTGGATCCTCTCTGCATCCAATGACTATTCCGCAAGCTTTTCATTAGAATCCCAGTCCCAGTTAGGGATTAAATTAGTTTTTGGTTTGAACTCTGACCCTCTGAATGAGTTCTATCACGTGGCAAGGGCCAGCCGAGGAATCGCGGCGGGGCCATCGGGAAATCCGCTATTAGTTAGATTAGTGCTTGGCCGCGAGCCCCCCCAAACTGAGGCGCTTGATGCCATGGTTGAAAATCACATTTTCCAGTGCCACCACTACTCTCGAAATCGCCAGTTAGATAACGGCTCAGCACTGCATGTGGAAATCATGACCTTCTCTGTTTTGGACGAGGCTTGGCGAGAAGCTATCCTTCCTGCCGATCGATTAAATATTACGCCCTACACTTATCGTCAACAGCGGAGGCTCAATGTTGGGTTTTTCCCGCCAGCAGAATTAGGATCACTTCCCGCTTAATAAAAAAATGGCAAAATCGATGAAAAAAAACAATCGGGTAGTTTGGGACAAAATACTGACCTCTTCAGCCAAAATGACAGAAGTTGCCGAACGAAACGACTGGGAGCTTTTGGAAAAACTGGTTTTGCAGCGCAAAAAACTACTCAGCGAGTTTTTTAGTGAGGCGGTTGCCCATGACAGACACCTAGCATTAGAGCAAATACGCCAAGATATTTCGCAGATTTTAGAATTCGATGAAGCAACTAAATCAAGCAGCCTATCAAACAAAGAAGCCGTTCTTAGCAGCCTTCAGAAACTCCAAACAGGCAAAGCAGCTATAAAGATGTACAACTAGCCAGCATCCCACATGTCTCCAGCTTTATTGAATTCACTAAAACCTAGAAATCCTTTGGCTTAACCTGTTCGGACCACTCATGTTATATTTGAGACAAGGAGAACAGCATGGATTGGATGTACCCTAAACCATTTACCTACAGCTTAAGTGTACAAGAATCTGACATCGACGGGCTCAATCATACTAACAATACCTGTTATGTAAAATGGTGCGAGTCTGTCGCTTGGCAGCACTCTAGCGCCCTCGGCCTTACAATTGATGACTATCACCGATTAGACAAAGGCATGGCTCTTCACAAAGCTGAGTACGAGTACTTTTTGCCAAGCTATGCTAACGAAGAGTTGGTTGTGGCTACTTGGCTTGTCCGCAGCGATAAAAAACTACGACTAGAGCGCCATTTTCAGATCAATAATATACGCTCTGGAGATTGTATAATGAAAGCGAAGTGGTGGCTGATTTGCGTATCACTATCGACAGGAAAAGCTACCCGCTTCCCCAAAGAGTTTCTGGCCTGCTACTCTGACCATTGTTTTCCTATCGGAGAAATCTGACCTATTTGTCTGCCGCTCTCAGGTGAAGCTTATGCAAAGCCACGATTGGCCTTGGTGTTTGGTTAGCATGCAGCTAAACTTTCTACCTAAACTCTCTACCTAAACTTTCTACCTAAACTTTCTACCTAAACTTTCTACCTAAACTCTCTACCTAAACTTTCTACCTAAACTCTCTACCTAAACTCTCCACCTAAACTGTCTAGCCAGCCTCTCTAGCTAATTTTTTTAGTCAGGCTTAACGATTGAACTTTAGAGATAATTGAACAACGTTAGACCACTCACTCTAGCAAAACTAGCCTGCGCGGCCTCCAAAATGAAAGTTTCTTGGCTAAGCCGACTCACTGCCGCCGCGAAATCTAGGTCCTGTAGCGTAGACAAACTAGCCTGAGTGGCTAAACGCACATCTGCGTTACTGTCTTTAACACTTTCTACTAAATTAAGACGCGCACCCACTGAACTTTGACCCTCTAACAACCTCGTTTGTGCGCTAACTAAGTTGGTTAAGGTATTGGCGATCTTTTCAGTAAGCAGTGCCCTATCCTTAGGGGAATCAGCAAGGTTGTCTAACTGTATGCTGAAATCCTCCAGAGTTGCCAATAAACCCTTTTTCTCTGAAGAGTTCACTACAAACGTGTCCCCTACCGCCGGGCTTCCGCTTACGCGAACAGCAGCGCCGGCAAATTCAATAAGTTCTCCGGATTGGAAGACTTGGCTTTCCTTCAATACTCTGCCGTCCGACACCTGTTTAACATTGAATGTCAGGGCTGGTGGGTCCACCTCGTTTAGCGGCCGAAATTCGATCACAACATCTTCAGGATAAAAGCTATCTAGCAAAGACTGATCAAAAACCTGTGCCGAACCAATTTCAGCAGGCGGAGATGCCTTGTTCGTTGGATTGGGTACTAAATTGAGCGTAGCGGCCGAACTTGGGACATCTTCGAAAAGCCGCTTACCAGAGTCATTAGCCTTGATAAAGCTGCTTGGTCCAAGCTGAATAGATCTATGGCCTTCATCACCTTCATAACGATACTTGCCATCTCCTCCCTTAATGTATGGCTGATCACTTCCATTAAGCCCAGCAAATATATAATTACCGTTTCCATCCCTGCTGTTCATCGTTTGTGCCATAGAATCGACGATGCCTTTCATTTCAATACTGATGAAACGACGCTGCTCCTGAGCTAACGCTCCGTCTCCTGTTTGGAGGACTAACTCTTGCGCACGTTGCAGTAGATTATTAATTGACGAAAGCGCAACATCTTCTCTTTCAAGTCGATTTTGTAGTTCACCGGCATTGGTATTGTAGCGCGCATTGAGTTCCAGCTCTTGGCTAAGCTGGAGAATCCTTGCCGCAGCGATTGGATCATCACCCGGCGTAAGAACTCGCTTTCCCGTGGAAATCTGTTGCTGCGTTTTGACCGCTGCGGCCTGAACATCCAATAGCCCATTCAGACCTTGCCGATTAATTTGCTGAGTTGAGAAACGTACCGTCATCTCGTTTTTCCTTTGTCAGTTTTATAGCTGCAAGATCGAGTCGAAAAGATCTCTAGCGATTGATATCAACTGGGCCGAAGCATTGTAGTGCTGCTCAAATTTAATTAGATTTGCCGCCTCTTCATCTATGTTCACCCCTGCCACCGATTGCAACGCCGATTCTGATTGGCGCAGCAAGCTTTGACTGGCTGAATGACTCGTCCGGCTTTGGCTTGTCAGAATTCCGATTTCTTGAACGATTTGTCCGTAAGCTGACAAGATACCTAAATTGCCATTGGAAAGAATTCGTTTTTCATTCAGATCCAACATGGCTATAGCGTTACTGTTATCATTTGTCCCGTCTTTATTAAAGTCGACTACAAAGCTATCACCCACACTGGGAGTTCCTGCTCCGCTTTGTCCGCTGTTTAGATAAATCTGATAACCAACATAGTTGTCCTTGGCAACTGGTTGCTCACCAAACATTCCGGTTTGCTGGTTACTTAACACTCTGGTGCCTTCCGCTAACTGCACCTCTAATGTTCCACCGACTGTTGCTATGTTAGTGAACTTTTCTCCCTCACTAATACCCGGGAATACAAAGCCATAGCCACCCTTTACAGCGCTAATACTTATCTGTGAAGAGCTTCCGTACTGCGAAGACTTGATGGTCAGAAAACCGTTTCCATCTACCGCCACCTCGACAGGGTTTATATCAGTTCCTAACATACTCGAGTCAATTGCATCTTGGATTATGGCAACTACGCCGGCACTGCCTTTTTCATTTCCAACCGAAGTCCCAACAACTGGAAAAACGTTGGTGGCAACCGCACCTGTTGGATTCGAAATGGTAATAGACGTCCCCGCACCAGCGGCTACAGTGGACAGTGACATCCGCCCATCAGCCCCAAGGCCAACCTCTATAACCCCCACCCCTAGCTGATTATCGATTTGTTGTTGAAATAGATTAATGATTCCTTGTGGAGCACTTTCCATCGGGCCCGCCGCAAGAGTAGTATCAACTCCTGACACATCAATTACCGCGTTAGGAAAACCTGCCACACTTAATTCAAATGTATTAATTGCCCCGGATAAATCCACTCCAACTGAAATATCGGTGGTGTTTGAAAATGTTGCGGGCACTCGCGTTGTGCCAGTGAGAGAGACTGGGATAGCGGCGATGCCATCAATCGCTAGTTGAAATTCGTGAGGACCTCCTGCGTTAAAATCTGCCCCAAAGTTAATATCTACATTACCGCTTAGCTGGGCTTGGGTTCCCGATAGTTGCGCACCTACTGCATTACCATCTTCAACTAGGCCCCGCATGTCAGTTACTGCGTTAATCGCCAAACTTGAACCTGGGCCAGTCTCGCTGCTAATAAATCTAATTCCGCCACTATCAGTAACCACAGCCTCCACTTGACCGGCCAAGCCTGCAGCCCCTGTAGAGGACTCGATCTGGGCGTTTATTGCCGCGGCAATAGAATCTCCACCCCCAGCCGCGAAACTTTGGTTTAGCACTATGGTCCCGCTGTAAATACTATTGACACCGATTGAAAAACTCCCATTCGCTGCTTGGAAGTTTAACGGCGTTGATGCGCTGGCTTGGGGCCCGAGCACCGCAGGCTGCTCACCCAAATCAGGCCCGCTTAACGTTACCGGTGAAAGCCCCAATACATCGTCACTGGATACCTCGACTAACGTGAGGCGATTGCTTTTATCTACAGGACTCAGCAATAAACGACCCTGTTCGGTAATGCTTGCTGCAACTTTATTAATGCCTAGTGAGCGATTTATATCAGCCTGCAAAGTGGAGACAGCATCTTTGCCAACAAAAGTTCCTGGGGTTAATGTAACACCGACCTCACCCAAACCTAGGTCTATGGAAAACCGAGAGTTAACTGGCGCGCTATAACCCGAATTTAAATTAGCTCGGCCGTTAACCGATCTTAAGTCTCCGTCTCTGATCTTAAGTGAATCCCCATCATTACCGCTTACTTCCAGAGCAAGATCCACCCCGGTTGATGATCGAACGGTAAGCCTCAGACCATCGCTGGTTGCGAAAATGCCTTCTTCACCTAATACGGTACTTAGATTAATACTGTCTCTCAAAAAATCTGCCGTTAAGGGATCAGGAATATCTCGGCCTTGAACCAACAAATCACTTGTTAGATTAATCCTGTTCAAGCTAATTCCTAGCGATTCACCAGCTAAATCAGATTGAAAATCGAATAATTGCAATTGACTGCTAGCAGTTGCGAAAACCCCATCGACGGTTGAAAGTTGGCTGGCAATAGACTGTGCAGATTGATTCGCATCAATCTTTAATATGCTCTCCTTCGAGAAACCGGTTTGAGGATCGGTTCGCGTGATAACAAACTTCTCGTCAATATTTCCATTGTTGATTGAGCCCAAATTAGTGATTGCCGAATTTCCCGGAAGACTGCTGATTGTTTTGCCGCCGGGATCTACTGGAAAAACTGGATTACTAGCACCAGGAACAAACTTTCTGTTATTAAGTGGTGGCTCCATAGAAATTGGGTTGGATGGGTCAGTCACATCCAAAACATCGTAAGTAGACGGAGATGTAAAACGGATCATAACCGGGGGACTAAGAGAGCCTGGCGAATCTGAAAAGTTCGGGGTGCTGACATCCGAGACCGTCAATGCTGAAATGAAAGCGCCACCTTGATTACCAATATTGGACGTTGATATCAGCGGAGATGCTAAAGCAAATTCCTCTGGTCGAGATACCACAACGCTCAAATTGCTTACCGTAGTTCGAGTAGGCTGAATAAGAAAACTATCTCCCTTTTGGAAGCTGCCAGATTCGAAGTTAATGCTGAAACCATCAGCATTAACTGACTGAGGCAGTTTTCCGCTCAGTATCCCTTGTTGGATTAACGAGTTATCTGACATTCTTACTACTGAGAAACGCGCTCCGGGCCCAGGAAAGGTCACTCGATAATCACTCGTGGTTATCGATGACAGATCGTTTATTTCCACACTCATCACGCGGTCGGCTGGAAGTGCATTCTTCGCGTCAACACGCACCCGATTTTGCATCATTACCGATGAATTAATATCGGTGAACAGCTTTTTACCAAGGTTCCCTTCTAAGTCCACACCTAAAAGTTGCTGCTGATTTAAAGTGTCCGCAAATGCCAGCGCTATTCGCCCTAGGCCGTTTATCGCAGGGTCCAACCCTTCTTCCCGAAAGCGAAGCACACCCCCAACAGCGCCGCCAGTAAGTTGACGAGAAACTATCTGCGATTCATTGTTAACTAAAAAGGCGAGTTCAACTTTTCCTGGATCTAGCAACCCAGCCGTTGCCACCAATACAGCTGGCTCAGGCCCAATCACTAAACCTTGCCCTTCGCCAATGAACACGTTCATTGAATAATTACTTTGAACCGATGTTTTTACATCTATCATCGTAGCTAGTTCAGCTACTAAACTATCCCGACGGTCGAGCAAGTCGTTAGGTAAATTCCCATTAGCAACTCCGGGGGATCCGGATATTGCACCATTCAGTCCCGCTACCTCGGTTGCAATGGTGCTAATATTCCGAGCATAGGCATCCAATTGGCTGTTAAGAGAATCGTTCTGCCTCAGCAGTTTGGACTCTGTGGATTGAAACCTATTAAGCAATAAATTGGTCTGGGTCAGAAGCAATTGCCGACTCTCCACACCAGCTGGATTATTTGAAACACCATTAAGCGCCCCGAAAAAATCATTCATACTGGCGGCAATACTAGTGGACGGGTCAGCCAGCAGATTATCAATTTGACTTACATTACCAAGGTATTCATCGAACTCTCCGAGTACAGAGAGATCGCTAGTGAACTGATTGACTAGAAACTGTTCTGAATTTCGAGAGATCTGATTTACGTTTACACCAGACCCTATATAGCCAACTCCAATAAACTGGGAAGGCCCAGTTTCCGCAGTCACTGTTTGGCGGCTATAGCCTTCCGTGTTTGCATTAACGATGTTTTGACCGGTAACTGACAAGGCTAATTGACTAAGCTTTAGTCCTGATACAGCTGTGTTGATTAAATTTGCCATCGATTAGCCTTGTTTACCCGCGCTTGCTAAGGCATTGCGCATAACATCACTTTTCATTACCGCTTTAATTTTAGTTGCGTACAGGGGGTCGGTTGCGTAACCGGCGTCCTGCAGCGCTGTGGCAAATTTACTTGGATCGGAAGCGTCAAATATAGCAGTCTTATAACGAGGGTTTGACTGTAGAAATTCCACATAGTCGGTAAAACTGTCACCTATATTGTCGTACTTTCTAAAGTTCGCCTGTTGCCTGATAGCAGCGCCACCCTCGAATTCAATGGTCTTAGTACCGGCTACCGGTCCATCCCATGATTTATCAGCTTTAATCCCAAACAAATTATGACTAGTGGCGCCGCGACTGTCAGCTGCAACTTTTGAACCCCAGCCCGATTCTAAAGCAGATTGTGCAACCAAAAACTCAGGTGCCACACCAATTTGCTTAGCGGCTTGTTCGGCAAAAGGCATTACCTGCCGAACAAAGTCTTCTGGTGAATCAAATGTCGCTTTAATTGGGCCGGTGTCTGACGATTCAGTTTCTAGAGCTTCCTCACTCGCATCATATTGCTGAACTAGCTGGCGAAACAGCACGTCAGCCAAGCCGATACCCTCACCCGCTGTCAGGTGGACACTAAGTTGATTATCGAAATTTTGCTGATGCATCTCCATTTCATTACTGCTTAGATAATTTCCTTCACTAAACGCCTTATTGCTGTCTCTCATAGTCTTCAGCATCATATTTACAAACAGACTCTCGAACTGTTTGGCTACCTGCTTTAAACCTTCCGTCGGGTCTTCTCGCCCAGCTACTTTTATAGCGTTCAGGCCAGATAGATTGGTATAGACATCATTGACGTTGACTTGAGAAACCATGGCAAAATTGACTCTAAATTATGATGAGATCTGCTTTTAAGGCGCCAGCTTGTTTAAGCGCCTCAAGGATAGCGGCTAGGTCCCCCGGTGCGGCACCCACGGCATTAATAGCCTGCACAATTTCGGACAGGGTCGTTCCAGGGTCTAATAGAAACATCCGGCTGTCTTCTCGCTGCACGTTTATTTCAGTATTTGGAACTACCACCGTGCCACCCTCGCCAAATTGATTGGGCTGACTGACATCTAAGAACTCGGAGATCGTCACCGTTAAGCTGCCGTGAGTAACCGCTGAGGGCATAACACGCACCTGATCTCCTATTACTATCGTTCCGGTTCTAGAATTCACAATAACCCTGGCCGGAGCCATCCCAGGATCAACTAAGATGTTTTCTAATTCAGAGACAAAGGCGACTCTCGTTTGCATGTCTAGCGGCGCCGCTACTTTTATGGAAATCGCATCCATTGCTTGAGCGGTACCCGGCCCGAGAAAGTCATTGATCGCACTTGAGACTCGACGCGCCGTTGTGAAATCAGCGTCACGCAAGTTGAAGGTCAAACTGTCCCCTTCCGTGAAAGCGGTTGGCACTTCCTTAACGACGCTAGCGCCATTAGGAATGCGGCCAACGCTGGGAATATTAATAGTTATACTCGAACCGTCAGCACCACCTACACCTAAACCACCGACTACCAAGTTGCCTTGAGCAACTGCATATACTTGCCCATCCACACCTTGTAAAAACGTTCTCTCAAGACTTCCTCCGCGCAGACTAGTGGAGTTGGCTAAAGAAGAAATTGTAATGTCTATAGATTGCCCTGGCTTGGTAAAAGCTGGCAGTTCAGCCTGAACCGAAACGATGGCGATATTTTTAAGCTGCAAATTTTGACCAGGGGGCAATGGTATACCGAACTGATTCAAGTAGGCGGCAAATGCTTCCGAGGTAAACGGCGCCTGAATGGTTTGGTCTCCTGATCCGTCTAGTCCTGTGACCAGGCCTACGCCCACTAAGGCATTTGACTGAACACCCTGAATAGTCGCTATATCTTTTATTCTTTCGGCATAGGAGTTGCTCACCATAAAAGGCAGGCAAATCAATAGAGCTTGCATACACATTTTTGTAAAAAATGGTGTCAGTGAAAAAATCATAAAATATCCAATATTTGAGTAATTAAAAAGGCCAGATATCACTAATAAAAAATCGACTTAGCCAGCTCGCACGATTGGCATTGGCTAACACGCCGGTCTCGCTGTAGGCCATTCTCACATTAGCGATACGCGTCGAATCCACTGAATTATCTGGTTTAATATCTTCACGGCGCACCAGACCACTAATTCGAATATATTCACTGCCACGGCTTAGCTGCAGCCATTTTTCACCCCTTACTTCTAATACGCCATTTGGCATCACACTGGCCACGCTGACAGTGATACTTCCTTGCAACTGGTTACTAATACCCGCATCAGCCTCACCGCTAAAATCCACACTAGAGCTAACACTTCCATTCAAAGTAATTCCAGTTCCTAAAAAGCCATTTCCAGCGCTAGTTTGGTCGGCTATCGAGCTGTCGTTAGCTTTTGAAAAAGTTGTATTTGATGACTTAGTTGCCGATGTTGACTCGTTAAGATTCACAGTGAGGATATCGCCAATGCGGTAAGCCCGCAGTTGATATAAATCAACAGCAAGGCCCGCCTGATAAAGTGAACCGGTTGGTGCTGCCCCATAACTGGTAGAACCCGAGTAGACAGGCGCAAACCGCGGATCGTCCGGCTTAACCTCCGCGTATTTCTGAGGCAGTTGGCAAGCAGCGAGCAATACACTCAATGAGGTCAAAAAAGTGAGGCGAAATATCGAACTTTTCATTCTGATTGTTTTCCCTTTGCCTGCGCTTAAATAGGCTTTAATTGACTATAGATTTTGGCTAATGAACTGAAGCATCTGATCGGCAGTAGAAATAACCCGAGAGTTCAATTCATAGGCACGCTGAGTAGTAATCATGTTGACCAATTCCTCTACCACTTCTACATTTGAATTCTCAAGAGCTCCCTGAACAAGGGAACCGACGCCGTTGGTTCCGGGAGTTTGTTGGTTGGGTGTGCCGCTTGACGCTGTCTCTAAGAACAAGTTCCCACCGGCCGCTTGTAGCCCTGCAGGGTTGGTAAAATCAACTAGGTTTAGGTTTCCAACGGTTGTGGGAGCGGCTTGACCGCTAACCGATGCGGTAACCGTTCCATCAGTACCGATGGTGACAGTGTTTGCATTCTGGGGAATATCAATTTGAGGCTGCAACATTAAACCAGATGAATTAACTAAGGCACCATCTTGGTTTAAACTGAATTGCCCATCTCGGGTATAGCCGGAACTGCCATCGGGTAAAAGTATTTCAAAAAAGCCACGGCCATTAATGGCCACATCGAGGCCTTCTTCGGTGGTTTGCAATGAACCTTGAGCAAAGATCTTTTGGGTGCCAACCGTGCGCACACCTGTGCCTAACTGCAGTCCATTGGGTAATTGCGTGTCTTGAGTAGAATTAGCACCAGGTTGTCTTTGAATTTGATAAAGTAAATCTTCAAAAACCACCCGATCCCGTTTATAACCGTTAGTGGCAACGTTAGCCAAATTGTTTGAGAGGCTTGTCAGTTTGGTATCCTGCGCACTCAAACCGGTTTTAGCTACATAAAGCGCTGCATGCATAAAAGATTCCTTTCCATTTTTTTTTACAGTTCTTATTCCATTAGAGCTGTATCAATCGTGCTGGGTTAGTGATTCGTTTTAATAAAATTATGTGCCGTCTACTTTTGACGAACACTAATCCTTTTATAACAGTTATCTGACTTGCAATAGCTGTGCCGATGTTTCGGAATTCTCTTCAGCAGACTTAATCATTTTAATATTCATCTCATAATTGCGAGAAAGACTAATCATATTGACCATTGAGTCTACAACATTGACATTGCTAGCCTCTAAAAATCTCGACTGCACCTTAACGCTACCCTCTGCAATCGCAATGTTGCCGTCAGTTCTGCGAAACAAGCCGTCCCCACCCTTCTGCAAGTCAGCGATAGCAGGATTGACCAGCCTTATTCGCTCAAATGCCGTTATTGATTCAGCACCTTGCCCTTGCTCTCTAACGGAGATAGTTCCATCGCTGCCAATCTCTATTTTTTGATTTGGCGGGATAGCAATCGGCCCCGCATTGCCTAACACCGGCAACCCTCCGCCGGTTAGTAGTTCACCAAAGGCCGACAGCTGAAAATCACCAGCTCTGGTATAGGCTTCACTGCCATCTGCTGTTTGAACGGCAATAAAGCCGTCGCCGGCAATGGCTACATCTAACTCATTGCCTGTTTGCATTAATGCACCCTGACTAAAGTCAGTGGGGCTAGCCCCCAGCGAGTTATACACCCTGGTCTCAAAACCTTCCCCTTTCAAAGCTTGTGCGCTAGCGTTCGCTAAATCCCCCCTGAATGCAGTAGTGCTGGCATTTGCCAAGTTATTGGCGTGAACTGTCTGGGCTGCCATGTTGTTCACAGCGCCAGTCATACCTATATACATTGATTTATCCATTTACCGAAGCGCCCCTAGCGTTGTGATAATTAGAGATTAATAATGGTTTGGGTGGTGGAATCTGCAGCTTCAATAATTTGCGCCGCTGCCTGGAAATTCCGCTGCGAAATGATCAATTTGACTAGTTGATCAGACAGGTCGACGTTTGAATCTTCTAATGCGCCAGACTGAATAACACCCAAACCTGCAGTACCTGCGCCACTAGGCGTGCCAGCCCCTGATTCGGAGGTTTCTGCAAATCGAGTGCCGCCAATATTTGCTAACCCCGAAGAATCAGCAAAATTAGCCAGCGCCACTTCACCTAATATTTGGGATTGACCATTGGAGAATCGCGCAAAGATTGCGCCCTTAATATCAATATCGAGACCGACTAGCTGGCCCTTGGAAAACCCATCCTGAGAGTTGGAGCTGACTGCGAAGTCACCACCAAATTGACTCAGCTCACCTAAATCAACTTCGAAATTTGAACTGCCATTCTCTTCAATCAGGGTGTTGTCTCCCGGACTTGGACCGGCGGCACTTATTGAAAGGTTTCCATTTTCGTCACGAGGCGTCCAATTAGTTATAAAGATTCGCTCATTCTGAGGGTCAAAGCGCCCACTCTGGTCGAAAATAAGCGTTGATTTGTGCAGCGCCGGCTCAGTAGGATTGTTAGGATCAAAGCCAACATCCTCACCGTCTACTTGCATATAGACACTCCACACACCGCCTTGAGCATCTACTCCGCTGGCTTCTCTTTCCTTGACGAAATATTGCGTCAGTGTATGTTGAATACCTACGCTGTCGTATATCGCAAGGGCTGTTGATCGAAAATAGGTATCAGGGTCGGCAGGGTCAAAGGTGTTTAACTCGAAACTGGCACCATCCAAAGAACCAGCCTCAGAAATAGAACCGAAAATACTCGATGACGTAGGAGCAACCGCAGTCCCGTTGGCGGTAGTGGCAGCGTCAGTCATTTTCACACCTTCATCAAGAGTAAAATCAACCACACCCCCGACACTGATTGAGTCTTGTGTCAGATTCGCAAGATTTGCTATCTGCTGTTTTTCGCTCACCGTAGGTGACATCTTTATTTCACCGGTAACCATGTCTCTAAACGACCCTTGTACGGTAATAGACCCCATTCCGTCGCTGCCACCTGCGAACACAAGATCGAGGCCGTTGTCTTCGGTAATCTCCAACGTATCTCCACTACCAGCTGTTTTCACCACACGGGCAGACAAACTTCCTGTTGTTAAATTAATCTGGGCAGCGAGGTCGGCAACACGAGTATTAGGGTCGGCTTCAGCGGATTCAAACGACAAGCCATTAACAGAAAATCGTAGTGGCAAATTGCCATTAATATCTGCTGCCTGTGTATTACCTATATTTTCTGGGTCACCTCGATTGGTCGCTGAAATATAAGCCACCGATGTTGCGCTCGCCGTCACCCCATCTACAAATGAGAACAGTTGCGCAACTTCATTAGCAGAAGCGCCTGCAGGCACAGTCACCAACTGGGAATTGTTAACCGAATCGGTAACCTTAATAACCTCTTCTTCGTAGCCGTTGGTTAAGGTATTTGCACCACTGTTATTTAACTCACTACCAACCATAGTCACGAAAGTATTAAAATCTACAGCAGGACCGGTACCTGATACCGAGACACCCCCGGTATTTTGAACGAGAGAAGGATCAGGTGGACCCGCAGGCGCCGTAACAGCGATTGTGATTTTGGACTCTGGTCCTGCATCAGCGGTTTCAATGATCAAAAACCCTGTTGCCGGATCAATTCGGGCTACTATATCTTCATTGCCTGGACTAAATTGAAAAGTAGCATCGGTGTTGATAGCGTTTTGTATACCGTTAAGGAGTTCTGTACCATTCGAATAGTTTTGAGTTAATTCAATCGCATTCGAAGTTACCTCAGGATTGCCACCCTCAGAATAAGCTATCGTAAAGGTATAGGCTGTACCCCCGTTGCCAGCATCAAAATTAAAGCCGTTACTTACATCAATACCACCTAGGGCTTGCGCTGAAGTGCTGTCGCTTGTTACCGCCAAATCAGATTGGTTGGAATCTGTGATTTCGAACACAATATCGCCATCCGCACCGATAGCGACTTCAACCTCACCTGGCAGCGCAGAAACGTTAATCTGTCGCTGAATCTCATCTTCCAGAGCTTCAAGACCAGACTCAGGCGCCCCCCCCAGATTACCTGCCATACTACCGGCGCTAGAATAATCTTCATCCAGCGTGATTTGTTGATTGACACCGCCGACCGAGACGGTGAACGACGTGCTATTTCCTCCCGAGAAATCGAGATTATTAAGGGTCAAATTTCCAGCTCGTCTATTTGTTTCGAAACTAACAACTTCATCAAAATTGACGCTACCCACTGTTGAGATCACGGGATCAATTTGGAGGTTGCCTTCGCCCGGTTTGGTTGATGAAAAACTTACCGCTCCGTCTCCGTCGATGTTGACAATAACTTTACCTGACAAACTTGGCGAAGCATTAATCTGGGATTGGATATTATTTTCTAAGGCTTCATTCCCGGAACCATTGCCGCCGCCTAAAGCGAGTGCCGCCGCACCAGAATTTGAATAATCTTGATTGATTACGATATCTCGGGAATTACCATCTAAAGTGATTTTGAATCCAGTTGGAGGTGCGGTTTTACCGCTTATACTCGCGCCAGCCGACACGATATTTTGGGCTAGCCCTTCGACTTGGTTGCCGATGGTGATGTTAGAGTTGCCGCCAGTGGCCGCAGTATTCAAAACAAGCCTATTGTTAACAGCACTGACATTTACGTTGTTCGGAGCACTTAATGCAGCGTCTAAACGAGCTTGAACATGAGCGACTAGCGCTGCCTCGTCAGCGGCATCTGAACCACTAAGATCTATGGCTTGAAACGCGCCTCCGTTTACCGATATTGAAAAACCTTGGTTGCCCGTCGCAGTAGCGAAATCCAACCCTCCAGCGATATTGAACGCGCCCGTTGTAGCGGCGTTTGTTGTTCCAGAGAAATCGGTACCCGCAGTAGATACTGACCCTATAAGCTCTGCAGCCCGAGCAGATTGAACGCCTAAACGCTGCAGCCCGGATGCACCACCATTGGTAACAAGATTTGTCCCAACTATAGAAGAAGGTGAAGCCGATGCGTCAAGGTTTAGAACACTCTCAACCCTGGTAGTCGAAACAGGGGGTATTTCACCGGTAGTGACCACTAAATCTGTCAACGGCCCTCCGCCACTGGCATCGCCATTGACAGTAGGAGCAAATCCCTGAAGCCGCTCGCCTTGACTATTTATTATATTGCCTTCCTTATCTGTACCAAATGTTCCCGATCGCGTATAAGCCGTTCCAGCCTCGCCGTTCAGCACGAAAAACCCAGTTCCGTTAATCGCCAAATCTAAGGCGTTACCGGTGAAGCTCACGTTGCCCTGAGAGAAGTCTTGAGCAATATTTTGTAAAGACACACCACTACCCTGTTGGTTGCCGCCACCTCC
>Ga0307997_10000201_pt1 | contig 26839 bp, 23 predicted proteins | sample Davwhametageno36_FD_203165 | JGI IMG/M metagenome (GOLD analysis project Ga0307997, IMG submission 203165) | Marine microbial communities from Davis Island wharf, Antarctic Ocean - #36 | ecosystem: Environmental > Aquatic > Marine > Unclassified | place: Antarctic Ocean: Davis Island wharf... | reverse complement strand
CGCCTGATAGCAACCTAACTAAGCAAGCATTGAACATGGCTTATGAGCTGCGAGGCCGGCCCTCTGGAGTGGTGTTTCACTCAGATCAGGGCAGCCACTATACCAGCATTAGCTTTAGGCAAAATCTTTGGCGGTTGCAGATAAGGCAAAGTATGAGCCGACGTGGAAATTGCTGGGATAATGCTCCAATGGAGCGATTCTTTAGAAGCTTAAAGAGCGAATGGGTACCGACAACAGGATACTCAGGTTTTAATGAAGCTCAGTCCTCGATGACACAGTATATTGTTGGCTATTACAGCCAACATAGACCGCATCAATATAACGGTGGCTTGCCACCCAATAAAGCGGAGGCAAAGTATGAACTTGTCTCTTATGCCGTGGCCAGATTTACTGTACCACTACAGTCTAAAGCATCTAACGGCCAAGCAATTTGATAGGCTTGTTTTACTTATGGCTAGCCTTCAAATTATAAATGGAACTTTACAAGCTCATAGCACCACTTGATCAACCATTAACTGATTTCAACCTAAAAAATCTTATTGAAACTTCCATGTTAGAGGAAGAGAAGTTTTGGCAAGCCCCTAGTATTCTTGACACTTAATAGCGTTACAATTAACGCATTATAGAGGCGTCTAAAAATGAACGCCCTAGAAAAACATTGAAATTCAAAACACCAAAAGAGATGATTGAAAAGAGTGTTGCGTTGACAAGTTGAATCTACAGCCGTGTACTTTGCCGGGGAGTCAAAGAAAAGTACACGTTTATAAAATAGCGACTCCAAGTCTTTAGGGTATCTACAATGTACCATGTGATGCAGATCAATCGAAGTGGTTTTTACTCCTGGCTGGCTAAGCCGAAGAGTCGTCGCGAGATCGAAGACTAACGCTTGTTGGACCAGATTAAACAGTTCTGGATCGATCTGTTCTCACGACAGGTCGAGGGGTGGAGTATGAAGAACACTCCGAAAGCAGACCTAGTCATTGATGCCTTGCTTATGGCTGTCTGGCGTCGAAAGCCAAAAGATAGAGTATTGATTCACTCTGATCGGGGCGTTCAATATACCTGCTCTGATTGGCGCACCTTCTTAAAAGATAACAACTTACAGGCCAGTATGAGTCGCAGAGGAAACTGCTGGGACAACGCGGTTGCCCAAAGCTTCTTCTCATTGATGAAAGGCGAGCGAATCAGGGGTAGAATCTATCCAACAAGGCATGAGGCTTGGGCCGATATCTTTGACTACATCGAGTTGTTTTATAACCCGAGACGACGTCATGGAAACAACGATGGGATATCCCCAGTACAATATGAAAAGCAGTATTATGAGAAGCCATTAGTTGTCCAGTAAACTGGGGGCTTGCCAGGGCAGTGCTAAACTTCAGTGTCCAATATATATAGCAATTTATTAACTTTCGTTAGCGATTGAATTAAGAACCTTTTCACTTTCCGCAACCCACCCGAAATTGTGATTTTCGCTGTAAATTACACGAATAGATGCATCAAGATCTTCTTCATCATACGCAGCACAACAGTCGCGGACTACCAATGGGAAATATCCATGATCAACGGCTCCTCGAAGTGTTGAGGATACGCAACATTGAGCGGTGACACCCATTATTATGACGTGAGTAATCCCAGCGTCCTGCAGAGTCTTGTGTAACTCAGTACCGTAAAATGCGTTGAACCCAGCTTTGTCAATTACCCTCTCTCCAGCAATCGGTGCCATTTCGGGAATGATTTCTGAACCCTTTTCGGTGCAAACAAGAAATCTTCCCAGCGGTCCTGGCTCGCCGATAATGCCGTCTCGGTAACTTCGAAAGGGGTTTAAATCTGAAAGGTCATCTTTGTAACACTCACGTGTGTGAATAATGGTAAGGCCTACATTTCTCGCGAAATTTAAAAGAGCGCCAGCGCGTGGGACTATTTTCCTTAAGTTCGAAGTTGGTAGGCCGCGTGATTCACACATTCCTTCGGAACTGAGAAAATCAGTCTGAAAGTCGATGGAAAGAACAGCTGTTTTTTTGGGATCAAAGTTATAAGACAACTCGTAATCGCAATCAACATGAAAATCATCTTTTTGTTTTTGTTTTTGTCGCATTTTGTCAAATAACTATTTTAATGGTTGGAATTCATTGTTAATTTAGGAATCTACGTGATCTATGCCCTGCGATAAATAGCACAAATTACATAGGTACAGTCAGCTGAACCGGAAGGTACTTCGTAAGTTACGGTGACCAACACCGAATTAGTAACGAAGAAATGAGAGATATTCTCAGAATTGAAAAGAAACTATCAAGATTTTGCTATACCAGTAAGTAAGTTTGCGTTCTAGCATGAAGTTCCAGTCTAATGAGTAGACACCCATTCTTTTGAGCACATACGGAGATAGGAGATGATAATTACAAATTCGAGCAACACCAGTATTATTAGATCGAAAATACAAGTATTTTTTGATTTCTTAGGAGACCATTCGCGGTACAAAATCGCTTATACAGCTATTGCACTTTCATGCCTTTCGTTTCCGGCCATTAGCCAGCAGGAATCTTCCCAGACACAAGAAGTAAGTGTTTCAACACTAGAAGAGATAATCGTTACGGCAAATAGAAAAGAGCAGAACATTCAGGATGTGGCAGGTTCACTTCAGGCCATAGATGGCGACACGATGGATCAGTTGGGGCAGGTCAATTTCGAAAGTTACATCAATACCATCTCAAGCGCCGGTTTTACCATGGCCGGAAATGGTGCCATCAAAATCGGTATGCGCGGCGTATCGAATATTACTGGAGGCTCAGCGGGTGTCACCGATTCTGTTTCTACGGTTGCTGTATACTTAAATGATATTCCTATTCAGGGCAATGGCCCACTTCCAGATCTTGCGTTGTATGACCTTTCCCGAGTCGAGGCGCTCAAAGGCCCACAAGGCACACTTTATGGAGAAGGCGCTATGGGGGGCGCAATAAAAATGGTACTTAACCCTGCCGACTCTAGCGGTTTTGAAGCGAATGTTAGTACAGAGGCATCGACCACCGAAAACGGTGGTGCCGGATATCAAGTTCGTAGCATGGTGAATATACCAATTTCAAAAGACAAAGTAGCGCTCCGTTTGGTAGCAGATTATCGCGATAGTTCTGGATTTATAGACAATATATCTACTGGTCAAAGCGATGTTAATTCCAGTGATGTCTTATCGTTGCGCGGTATTTTAAATGCCGACATTACAGATAAGCTATCTGCAGAATTACTTTATCTCCATCAAGAGTTAACCCTAGATGGGTTCTCTGATTACAACCCTGACTTGGGCGATCTCGAATCTAATCTTTTGGAAGATCGATATAACGAAGTAGACTTCGACCTATTCGGGCTCACACTTAAATACAGCTTTGATCGTGCAAACTTAGTTTCTTCTACTTCATATTGGGCTAATGATAGAAACTATTTTGACCGAAGCGGATTTACCGGTTTTATAGCAAACTTCACTCTTGAACCGCTAGGGTTACCGACTATTTCGGTTACGGATCCGCAAGGGTTTACCATTAATGCTGAACAGAACTCGTTCACACAGGAATTTCGTCTTTCTTCAGTCGGTGACGAACGTGTAGATTGGTCTGTTGGTGCTTTCTATCGAAACAGGGAGCAGAAAGCTTTGGGCAATGACACACTGCCAACCTTTCAGACGATCAACGACGCTATCTTGGCAGACTCTGACTTTTATGGATTTATCTGTTCGTTGGTTGAGCTGACGCTCGATCAGTGCTTGTTTGATAGTGCTACAGATTTTTTTACGGCTGATATCACTGAGCGGTATGAACAGTTGGCCTTTTTTGGCGAGTTTGATTATGGCTTGACAGAGAACCTAGATTTGACGATTGGCTTGAGGTGGTTTGAAGAGGACGTAGATGTAACTAGTATCCAGGAAGCCAAGGCCCTAATTGCTGCGGATTTTATATTTCTAGATATTCCTCGGAAGACTGAGACTGAGCTGAAGATTTCGGAAGACGGTATTGCACCTAGGCTCGGGTTATCTTACAGGCTTTCAGATAATAAAATGGTGTATGGTCTGGCAAGCAAAGGATTTAGGTCTGGCGGTCCAAACTTTGAGTCCGGCCGAATCCCAGGAATTCCTGAGTCATTTGCATCAGATGAGTTGTGGAACTATGAGTTAGGCTTTAGAGGCACTTGGCACGGAGGCCGGCTTGTTACTAATGCGACTCTTTTTTATCTGGATTGGGAAGATATTCAGTTAAACGCCACCAGAAACAACTCGTCATATAAAGCCAATGGTGGCGACGCCAGTATTACTGGTCTGGAATTTGAAATAGCGGCAACTCCCAGTGACCGAATGAAAATAGGCGTAAACTTGGGCTTCATGGATTCAGAATTGAAAAGCCTCACGCCAGATACTGCAGGATTAGCTATTGGTTCTAGCTTGCCTAACGCCCCAGATTTTACGGCCTCAGCAAATTTTGATTACATTTTGTCGAATGGTCTTTATGATTCACAAATGGTCTTTCATATAGACTATCGGTATGTGGGTAGTCAGGCCGTTCAAGCAATTGATGAGACTGCTGCAGATGGCGCTCTTGTTGCTGACGCTTATAGCTTAGGCAATGCGCAGTTTGGTTTTCAGGCAGATTCCTGGTCTGCGCATTTATTTGTACAGAATATTACCGACGAAAGGGCTGTGTTGAATCGTCTTTATGAAGGCTTCTTGCAGCCGGGTGTAGAACGCCGCACGGTGGTACGCCCAAGAACCTTCGGAATAAGATTGACCAAGCATTTCTGATTAGTATTTATACGAGGTAAACTGAAACGTCATGGATTCTCAATTATTACTCACGCCCGACTGGTTATCCTTAGGGCCTCCTCTTGTCGCCGTAGTCTTGGCTATTGTGTTTCGCAGTGTGATTCCCGCTTTACTGGCGGGAATCTGGTTCGGTGCTTGGCTCCTCTCGGATCAAAGTCTTGTTTCTGTATTTACCAGCCTAATGGCAGTATTCGAAAAGTATGTTCTTGCCGTGCTAACGGCAGCAGACCATGCAACCATTTTGATTTTCTGCTGCATGATCGGCTCACTGATCGGTGTGATTAAACGCAATGGGGGGATAGCTGGTATTTCGTCCTGGGCGAGCCGTCGAATTCGGAACCGGCGTCAAGGTCAGCTGGCGGCTTTTGGAACCGGATTAGTACTTTTTTTCGATGATTACTCAAGTCCGCTGATCATGGGAAATGCGATGAGGCCGATTGCCGATCGAATTCATATTTCTCGTGAAAAGCTGGCGTTTATTATCGACTCAACAGCCGCGCCAGTTGCCGCCATTGGTTTCGCAAGTACATGGGCTGGTTTCGAAATGACGGTTATCGGGGATTCGCTCAAAGCGGCAGGAAGTGATTCCATTGCACCAATCAATTTATTTTTAAACACCTTGGCGTACAGCTTCTACCCCGCGTTCATTTTGCTATTTGTTTTTCTGGTTGCTTTTACCGGACGAGATTTTGGACCTATGTTAAAAGCAGAGCAACTTGTTTTTGATAAAAACAAAGCTGAAAACAGTAGCAGCGTGTTAGAGGGCAGTGAAAACGCCAAACTGTTGAACGCTATATTACCCTTGCTTGTAATGGTAGCGGGGGTTGGCGTAGCGCTATTTGTAAGTGGTGAAGGAGCAAGCTTTTCGGATCGCTTGTCCACAGCAAACCCATTTAGAGCTTTAATGGTTGGTTCAGTGCTTGGCGTGCTCGCGGCAGTTGCTATGTCGCTCAAATCTTTGCCATTAGAAGATGTGGTGCAGTCAGGCGTTGAAGGTATGTACCCAATAATGGGAGCGTTGATAATTTTGATTCTCGCTTGGGCTCTTAGCGATGTGATACGCGAACTTAAGGCGCCGCAATATCTCGCGAGCCTAATCGGAGAATCGATCTCGATGGTCTGGTTGCCTGCGTTAGTATTTTTGATCGCCGCGCTCACCTCATTTAGCACCGGGACCAGCTGGGGCACATTGGCCGTTCTTATGCCAATTGTCATTCCTCTAGGGTTGAATGGTTACGAGGTATTGGGGCCAGAGCAACAGAATCTTATCTATGCTGCAAGTGGTGCTGTTCTCGCGGGGGCTGTTTGGGGCGATCATAGTTCGCCGATATCTGACACTACAGTGATTTCTTCCATGGCGGCGGGTTGTACACATATTGATCATGTGCGAACTCAATTGCCGTATACACTATTTATTGCTTTGGTAACGTTGGTCTTCGGGTATATTCCCGCTGGCTTTGGCGTGCCGTTAATAGCGAGCCTGACTTTAGGTGGCCTAGCGATATTTGCTTTTCTCTTTTGGCAGGGAGCCTGCATTGATACATCCAGAGTATGAATTTACCTCTAATTCTTTGATTGGCAAAGTGGTTAGGGTTGGATAAGGGTTCAGCGTGGCATTCGGCTAAGCTTTGACGGTGGTTAATAATGTTTTTTTGAGCGTTTCGTAAGCAAGGCTCAACTGATTATTTTATTGGAATTATTATGAGTTCGAAACTATTTTGTTCACCCGTCAAACACATACTAATTTTTTGGGGGATGGCCGCTTGTGGAGTCCTCGCCAGTTTGATGTTGGCTTCCGGTGTCAGCGCTGAGCAATTATCACAATCAAAAGCCGTATTTGATTTTTATATGAATCCCAACAATATGGCAACGGATTGTCGACCAAATGTTAATTGGAGTTCGGCCGAACCAAAATTTCAATATGCCAGAATCGGTGAAGTTGGTATAGAGCCTTGGGTTTTTGATATCGAGTCTGAAAGCCAGAAAGCACTAATAGATAAAGAAAAACTTAAAAATGCTCTGGCTCTAGAGCTTGGTCGTTCTGCAGAAATTCCCGGGTCTGAGTTTTCCGGCTTGGTGGTGAACCGCGAAGGTACGTCGGCACAGTTTCAATTAAATGGCTCACCGTACCGGTTGGATTTGATAGACTATCGAATTACGCGCGTCCAAGGAGAAGATCCTATCGAGCAAATGTTTGGGATTTCTGAAACCCAGCGGTTCACACCGAGGTATTTCGAGAAAGAAGTGTTTCTTGCTGGTTTAGTAAAGTTCCCTGAGAAACTGTCTCCAGACGGTCAGTGGCTAGCATCTCTCAAGGACTATAACGTTTGGCTTCGAAGTACTTTGGATGGCCGTTCAATCGAGCTTACCAGTGGTGGAACATACGAAGAATCATGGGATTTCGAATCTGGCCAGTTTAGCCCGTGGTCACCGAATAGCATGTTTTTCTTGGCGGCACAGGTTGACCGAACCGAGGTCACGCGCATGCCCCAAGTGCACTATCTAAAACCGGATGTCGAGGTTAGCTGGTTTCGCTCCCAGAAAGCCGGGGGAGTACTTGATCGCAGCGAGTATTTCATGGTGCCCTTACAAGGCGGCCGTCCTGTCAAACTAAAGATTGAGAATGCCTCTAACAGTTATTTCAGACCCTTGGCTTGGTTACCCGACAGTTCTGAGGTTTTAATCGCTCAGTTCAGCCGGACATTCGATGAAGTAAAAATCTTAAGCGTTAATTCTTTAACTAAAGAAGTGAGACTGGTGATGCGTGAAGCCTCTGATAGTTTTGTGCGAGTACAGCACAATATCCTATGGGGTGGCCCGGTTGGCTTTAGACTTCTGCCTGATGGAAAGCATTTCCTTTGGTTGTCTGAGAGAGAAGGCTACAATCAACTCTACTTGTTCGACATCTCTGGTCGAAAAATTAGGCAATTGACGCACGATCGTATGCCCGTGGATAGTGTGCTGCAGGTAATTGATGGATATGTGTACTATCAAGCTCGTGGAACTCCGCGCCCTTATGATCTGCAGTTGTTCCGCGTTCCCGTTGCGGGCGGCAAGGCAGAACAATTAACCGAGGGGGAAGGGCAGCACAATATCAGTATGTCGCCGAATGGGAACTTTTTTGCAGATACTCATTCGACCGTCGGCACTCCTCCTCTGACTGACATTCGCAAGGTGACAGGCGAGTTAATCACCCGAATTGACCGCTTATCGACAACCGATCTCTCGACTGTTGGGTGGCAGCCTCCAGAAGAGTTTACCGTCAAGAGTGCCGATAATAATCATGAACTCTGGGGGGTTATGTACAAACCCTACGATTTCGATGCGCGAAAAAACTATCCGATAATTGAATATATATACGGTGGGCCACAAACTATTCTCGCCCCGAAAACATTTTGCCAAGCACATGGGAAGGTCTCGATGTTTCCTCAGGCTTTAGCACAGTTGGGTTATATCGTAGTAATCTTGGATGCGCGCGGGACACCGGGCCGATCTAAAGCGTTTCATGATTTTGCCAGCGGGGAGTGGAGTAAGCACGTGATTGCGGATCATGCGGCTGCGATTCGCCAGCTAGCCTTAAAGCACTCGTTTATTGATGAGCAGCGTGTGGGGATTTTCGGGCGATCTTGGGGCGGTTATTTTTCTTTGCGCGCGTTGCTGGACGAGCCAGAGCTTTATCGAGCTGCGGTTAGTATTGCGCCGGTATTTGATGCCTATATCAGCATTTTATCGGAACCTTACATAGGCTTGCCTGCTGAAAATCCCCAGGCTTATAGAGATGCCGACATGTATCGTTTAGTGCCGAAAATCAAGCGACCTTTCATGATGGCTGTAGGGACCAATGATGGAACTTTTCCCAGCGTTATGAAGATGTCGGCGGCTTTGAATCGAGTGGGGTCAAGTTACGACCTACTCGTATTTCCCAATCAGGAGCACGTTATTGCGGGCTCTGATGGGGATTTTATGCGTGAACGGATAGTTGATTTTTTCGAAGAGCATCTTGCTCCGCACACTTTGACCCCCACTGCGAGAGCGGCAAATGAAGATTAATCGTAATGCGTGCGAAACATGTTTGAAAGTTTCTATGTTGCCTAAAAAATGGTGTTTTATGCTCGCGCTCGCGCTCGCGGGCGTTGGCCAAGTACAGGCGAGAAACTTAACAGAGATTGCAGACGACGTACTTGAATGGAAAACCAACAATAGCCCCTACGTACAGATAACGAATGGCCTTGTGGTGACTGAATTGGGGGACATCACTTTGAAGTCCTCTAAGGAAAAATCCCATTTTGCGCAGCGTATTATTTTTGAAATTGATGCATTGGATAGGCAATCGCTTAGCGAAAAAGATGACATTTTTCTCGCGGCTATTGAGCATGACATGAAGGTTGCCGTAGAAGCTGAAAACTATTATTGGTTAGGCTTACTTATAACGCCTTATCTTGGCGGTGATATTCACAACTTGGCTTTCTGGGCGATGAGTGTCCATGAATTCAGTGATAAAGCGTCTACTGAAGCTTACCTTAAGTTGGTTCAAAGCTATTCAAACCAATTGAGGCAGATTGCCGAGAAGACCGAACAGCAACGGCTGAAAGGTATTTTGCTGCCAAAAGTTGCGATTCCTAACGCGCGCACCGTACATGCCGATTTTCTGGCTTCAAATGGTGTAAGGGTCCGTGTGGATGAAAGCCGATTAACCAGCGTGAATAAAGATGTCAAAAAATATTTTCTAGGGCGTTTAGAATCATTGATCACAAAAGAAATTGCAGATGGCTATAGCGCGATTCTTGGGATTATTGGGCCAATTTATTATGCGGCTGCGCCAGACGCTGTCGGTTTACGCCAATACGACCAAGGCGAAGATTTTTATGAGCATTTAACTTACGAATATACCGGAAGTAGAGTTTCTGGAAAGGAAATTCATCAGATAGGTCTGGACGAAATTGCCCGAATTGAGTTTGAGTTAACTCGCTTGAGAAAAGAGCTTGGGTTCAAAGGGTCTAAGGCTGAGTTTCATAAGTTTCTGCGCACCGATTCACGATGGATCGCTCAATCTCCGGCGGATGTCGAAAAAAGATACAGCGGCTTCCTAGACTTGATCAAGCCGAGAGTTGGTGAGTTATTTTCGCATGAGCCAGTGGCTCCATATGGCGTAAAGCGCCTTAATTCGGCGTCAGAATCTGGGCAAAGCTTTGGCTACTATCAAGCACCCTCTAAATTGGAACCTACGGGGTATTACCGTTACAACGGTTCTGCTTTAAACAAACGCTCCATGTACAAAGCTCAGCACCTTATTTATCACGAATTGGTTCCGGGTCACCATTTAATGACGGATGAACAATTCAGACTCACAGCGAACCATAAGTTAACTCGCTATCTTTCGTCTAGCGCCTACTCAGAAGGCTGGGCCGAATATGCGGCCGTTCTTCCTGAAGAGCTTGGTCTGTATAAGACATATGACCTGTATGGACACTTGATGACGCAGAGCTTTACCGCAGCCAGGCTCGTGGTAGACACTGGCATGAATGTGCTCGGGTGGGATTTAGAACAAGCGCGCAATTATATGCAAGAACACACGCTTGAAGACAACACTCTGATTGAAACAGAACTGCTTCGTTATTCTACCGACATACCAGCGCAAGCACTCGGTTATCTGATGGGGCGTTTGGCATTTCAGAACGCGCGTAATCGGGCTGAAAGCGAATTAGCAGGCTTGTTTGATTTGCGAAAGTTTCACCAAGCCATTTTAGACACCGGGCCCGTTCCTCTGCACATTGTGGATCAACGCGTGAACGGGTTTATCGACACCATTCGGGAGGAGTCAACTCGGCACATTGCAGCGAACAATACCGCCGGTATCTTAATTAACCAGTCTGCTGAAGTCGTTTGGTCGGTGTTAATGGATCGTTCCAAATGGATGCCGCAGTTTAATGTCAAGCAGGTGATGTCAGGTGTCGAAAACCAAGTGGGTGAACTAGCGATTGTTGCTTCGAAGTCAGAAAAAGGCGAGGTGTACCGACGACTGGAGGAGACCTTGTTTATCCAACCGCAAAAGAGACTGGTGCTTCGACTCGCCCCAATGAGCAACGCTCAAACCGACGCAATCGCCGATATTAGAATCAACGCTAAGGACACAGGCGTGCATATGGAGTTTGGCGTTAGTTGGTCTGAGAATGTGTTGGCCGACTCAAATTTGAGGGCTGCAGAGCTTGAAACATCTTATAGCGAACTTACACAAAAACAACTAGAGGAGCATTTACGCCGAATTAAACAGGCTGCAGAAAATCAAGACTAAGACACAAACCAGAGATCTAATAGCTGACTTTATTTACCCTGAATCCAATGAGTGCAGCGATGGCTGCTCACAACGATTTGAGTTCAAAAGAAGAGAACCGCTGGGGTGTGGTTATCCATGGCGGAATGATCTCACCTGAAGATGCACTCCCAGGGGAAGACGTGATTGCTGTGCGTTTAGCGATGAATGAAGACTTTTCCAAGCAAGCACGCTTTTGTCTAAAGACACGTCGGTTACAGATGCTGTTACTGCGGCAATTATTATTCTTGAGGATTCCCCGTACTTCAATGCGGGGAAACGCGCGGTTTTTAATAGGGGTGGACAAAATGAACTTGACGCGGCCGTCATGCAAGGGAAAGAGCTGCAAGCCGTTGCCGTGGCTTGGGTGACCAAGGTAAAAAAATCAATTCTAGCCGCTGCAGCCGTCATGTAAGATTAGCCACATGTTTTTCTTTCCTCGGAGGGACCTAATCAATTTTCGAAAGATGGCCAACTGGAAATGGTCAAACCCGATTATTTTTACACTGACTACCGGTGGCAGGTTCGGCAGCGGGCACTGAAACAAACGAGTGGCCATTAGGCATCAAAAAGATTTCATCCATTAGGTATGTTAAGAGCGCTTGCTCTGGACCGCAATGGTCATCTTGTTGCAGGTAAGTCAACTGGCGGTGGAACCTTAAAGCTCCCCGGTCGAATTTACAATACGGTAAATTTACGACTGAAATTCTGAGAAGGTTTTTATCTAGGCTTCACTCCAAGCGCGAACAAATCTTGCAATAGGTAATGAAAAAGCTGGGCTTGTGACTGGATTTTCAGCTTGTTGTGTATATTGCGTTTGTGATTGGTGACAGTGCCTGTAGAAATCTTAAGTAAGTCGGCTATTGATTTGGACGAATGACCCTTGATGATCAATTCAACGATGTCGATTTCACGCTTGGTCAGCGTTTTCCCGCGAATCTGGCCAATCACACTGCGTAGACCAAAACCAAGGGGAGTTTTTTCAGATTGCATCAGAGATTCTCCAATACGCCGCCATGCCCAGTGCCGACTAACTACGGAATCGATGAATTTTTCCAGGCTCTTGAGCCTCGAAAGTTCATCGAGTGAATAAGTTCCTTTTCCAGCTTCACGCTCCATAAAAATGTGCAACCATCGGCCATCATCCATTTTGATGACAAACCTAAGTTCAGCGACGATGTCGATGAATTTATAATAGGACTTATAAAACTCAGATTCCCGAAACCCCTCTGGTTCGATTTCATCCAAATTGAGAAGCTCGGTTGTTTGGATGCTGTTACTTTGAATGAAAAACGGATCCAGCAAGTACAAGCCACTCACATAGGGCGACATCTGGCGCAGCAATTCGTCGGCATCAAGGTTTGTATGGACTAGTTGGGCGGCGCAATCTTGCTCGAAATAAAAAACAATAAAATTGTCTAAGTTGAATAATTGCTGCAAGTTCTCGCCGAGAACCTTAAAAAAATCAGCTCGATCCAATGCCTCTACAATTTGGGCCGCGGCATCGGCGAAATCGCTTAAAGCGTGCAAAGTAGGATACGGAGTTGACATCAGATGATCGTACGAACTTAATACCGAAATAGCAAGCGTATAGTCGTAGTCCCATTATTTTGTCGGCTTTACGCAATGAAAGTGCGTTGTTTTCAGATCAAAAATTGGGAGATTTTGCACCGCCGGCGATTGCTTGAACTTTACGGCGAGGGTCGCCACAAGCCCGAGCGACACCATTGGCATCAATGGATATTCCCTTAAAAGAGCTATGGGTCCAATTCCAAGGATTGGAATCTTTCTCAATCAACAAGGGTTTTTGCCGTACTAAAATACATGGTATTGCTGAACCTCTTTCTAAGGCTGCCTTGGAACTAGCCAAACAAGCTTCCGCTCAGAATTACAACCAAATTTTTACTGGCCCGAGCTAGTGACATAGTGGATGTAGGTGCGGTTTGACATAAGTAAAACGGATTAGTCACCAGATTATCTGCACTCGCGTATTTTTGATCCAACTGAGTAATTCTTATCTTCTTTTTGCCCTTGGAGTTGAGGTTTATAATGCGAGGCGCGTCCATGTAATAACAGAGCCCGATACTTCTAATCGAACTTATTTAACAAGACCGGAAACAAAGTGTGTTTATGGAGTTTATCTTACAAATTAACTGTGCGGACCGCCCTGGTATTTTGGATGCGGCCACGCGCTCAATAGCGAATTGCGGCGGTGATATTCGCGATGCAGTTTCGTTTGGCGACCCGGGCACAGGTAGGTTCTTTACTCGTATTCATTTAAGGCTGAGCGAGGGTAAGCTAATTCAAGGTATCGAGCAGGACATGCAAGCCTTGGAAGCCGAAACTAGTTTGTGGTGGCGACTCCACAGTCTTGAGAAAAAACAGCGTGTGATGATTCTTCTCTCTAAATTCGACCATTGCCTAAACGATATATTGCATCGCTGGAAGTTGGGCGAAATGGATATGGTAATCCCGCTCGTCGTCTCCAATCACGAAACGTCAAAAGAATTACTAGACTGGTACAAAATACCATTCCATCACTTGCCGATCACGCCTGACACCAAGGAGTTGCAAGAGAAGCAATTGGTCGAACTGATTGAGAAAAACGATATTGATCTCGTGGTGCTTGCGCGTTATATGCAGGTGTTGTCACCTCAGATGTGTGAGTACCTGCAGGGACGATGTATTAATATTCACCATTCTTTTTTGCCTGGTTTTAAAGGCGCAAATCCTTATAAACGAGCTCACAAAAGAGGCGTTAAACTGATTGGAGCAACGGCACATTATGTGACCGACGACCTAGATGAAGGTCCGATAATAGAACAAGAAGTGATGCGCGTGACTCACGCGGTTGATATTCGTGAAATGACAGCTATTGGGCGCGGAACAGAAGCAGCCGTCTTGTCGCGCGCAGTGCGTTGGCATGTGGAACGGCGCATCATGATGAACGGTTCAAAAACAGTGGTATTTTCCTGAGAACTATGAGGTTGATTTAATGAAAGGTTATTCGTTTCTCTCGTTGGCCAAAAATGCATTGTCCGGACATAAAAACTGGCCGCAGACATGGCGTTCTCCAGAACTCAAGAAACACTACGATGTTATTATTATCGGTGCTGGTGGGCATGGGCTCGCGACTGCTTATTATCTAGCCAAAAAGCACGGGATCAGAAATGTAGCCGTGTTGGAAAAAGGATATCTGGGTGGCGGTAATTCGGGGCGCAACACACAGGTCATCCGTTCCAATTATTTTTGGCCCGAGAGCGCGGCATTTTTTGAGCATTCACTCAAACTTTATGAGGGCTTGAGTCAAGCCCTCAATTTTAACATCATGTTGAGTCAACGCGGTATCCTCACGCTGGCACACAGTCATCACGAGCTTGAAGGAATGCGCCGCTGGGCAAATGCGATCAAGATCAACAATATAGACTCAGAAATTTTATCGCCGTCCGAGATCACGGATCTCGAGCCACGCCTTAATATAGAGAGCCGTTTTCCCGTTCTTGGCGGATTTATTCAGCGCCGCGGCGGTGTGTCGCGGCATGACGCAGTGGTTTGGGCTTATGCGCGCGCTGCGAGTGCTTTGGGCGTGGATATAATACAGCAGTGTGAAGTGACCGGTTTCGACGCGGCTCGCCAAAAGGTTAATGTCGTTCATACCAGTCAGGGCGATATCAGCGCTGACAAGGTGAGTATCGCGGTCGCGGGTCATACAAGTGTGGTTGCAAAGATGGCAGGTATTCGCGTGCCGATTAGCAGTGTCGCCTTACAGGCAATGGTCAGCGAACCACTTAAGCCGTGCCTAAACTCGCAAATATTTTCGCCAACGATCCATGTCTATGCAGGGCAGTCAGATCGTGGAGAGATCGTTATTGGTGGTGGTGCCGACGGTTATACAAGCTATGCTCAACGGGGGGGACTAGCGTTGTTAGAAGAAAATATGGCTGCGTTTTGCGAACTGTATCCTTCATTGAGTCGGCTTAAATTGATGCGCCAATGGGCGGGTGTTGTTGATCTTACGCCTGACACAACACCGATACTGGGAAAGACGCCATTGGATAATCTCTATATAAGTGGCGGCTGGGGAACTGGTGGTTACAAGGCCATTCCCGCTGGTGGCGACACTATGGCTTACACCATTGCAAATGACAAACCACACCCCTTGATTTCAGGGTTTGGGCTAGATCGTTTCGAGAGTGGAAAACTAATTGATGAGGGCGCAGCTTCAGGGGTTGCTCACTAATGCTTCAGATTAAATGTCCACATTGCGGTGTCCGTGATGAAGTTGAATATACCTTCGGCGGTGAAAGCCACGTGGTTCGACCGGGACCTTCGATCGATGATGCCGGGTGGTCAAATTATTTGTTTAATAAAACAAATCCAAAAGGCGTTCACTTTGAGCGCTGGTGTCATAGTTTTGGTTGTGGTCAATGGTTCAATATGGCCCGTGACACTGTGACGCATGAAATCTTACAGGTCTATGAGATGTCTGAATCCAGACCCGTTCTCGGGAAAGAAGCAAGCACATGAGCGATCGACAATTACACCGAATCAAAACAGGTGGGCGAATAGACCGGGCAAGACCTATTCAGTTTTTCTTCAATGGAAAAGCCTATCAGGGCTTTGAGGGTGATACTTTGGCCTCTGCTTTATTAGCCAATGGGGTCAAAGTTGTTAATCGAAGTTTCAAATATCACCGCCCCCGAGGTGTTTTTTCTTGCGGAGTAGAAGAACCAAATGCTCTATTGGGTGTTGATGTGGGCAACGGCATGTTGCCGGTAACTCGAGCAACCCTCTTTCCTCTTAAGGCAGGGTTGCGGTCAGAGAGTCAGACTGCATTTCCTTCGTTAGACTTTGATGTTGGCCGTGTGCTTGATTTTTCTCGTAAGCTTTGGCCAGCTGGTTTTTACAATAAAATTTTCAAATGGCCTAACTGGCACAGCTTTGAGTGGGCTATCCGAAAAATGGCTGGACTTGGTCACGCCCCGGGTGGAGAAGATAAAGCTCGATACCGTCACATGAACCGGCACTGCGATGTTTTGGTGGTTGGGTCTGGCCCAGTTGGGTTGCGTGCGGCGGCGGATGCCGCAAAACGAGGATTAGATGTTCTCTTAGTTGAGCAGGATGTTGAGGCTGGTGGTAGCTCATTGTATGACCATCGTTCTATTGAAGGGAAACAGGCAGAGGATTGGCGCAACGCAATTATCGCGGAGCTAGAAGGCAATCAGAATGCCAAAATAATGTGCTATTCGACCGTTGCTGGGTACTATGATCACAATGTGTTGTCCATTCATGATCGGCGCGCCGCATATAAAGAAAACCAGCCCGTGGAGACTTTCTGGAAAGTGCGGGCGGGACAGGTTATCTTAGCAACAGGTGCGATAGAGCAACCCATGTTATTCGCCAATAATGATATTCCAGGAATTATGTTGGCAACCGCAATGTTGCAATATACACGGCGCTACGCGGTGGCTCCGTCAGCCAGTGTTGTGGTTCTAGTAAATAATGATATGGGTTGGGATACCGCGTTTGCCCTTCATGGGCAGGGTATCGCCATTAAGGCTATTGTTGATACCCGTTCTCATGAAATGGATGGTCTAGCCAGTACTGCCGCTGGTTTGGGTATCACGACGCACGTTGAATCAATAGCACTCAAGGCAAAAGGATCTAAGTGTGTAAAGTCACTTACAATTCAAAATAAACAGGGCGAAGTACTGGATATCAACTGTGACGGAATAGCGGTCGCCGGCGGATTCAACCCTACAGTGCATCTGTATTCGCAAGCTGGTGGAAAGCTTCGCTACGATGATTCATTGAAATGCTTTGTTCCTTTAGAGTGCAGGCAAAATGTTTCAGTGGTTGGCGCGGCTAACGGTGAATTCGCAAATCCCGCAACTTATAGAATTGCTGAACGCTGCGCCGCACCAGTAGATTCTGCCGCGCAATGGGTTGATCTGGTTCACGATGTGACTGTTTCCGATATCGAGTTGGCTGTGCGAGAAAATTTTGTCTCGGTCGAGCATCTAAAGCGCTATACGACCACAGGCATGGCAGTCGATCAAGGAAAAACTAGTAATTTGAACGCTTTGTCGTTGCTGGGGCAACTCACTAACAAGAGTGCGGGTGACGTTGGAACGACTACTTTTCGTCCTCAATTTATGCCGGTAACGATGAATGCAATAGCTGGCAATCGGCTTGGTCAATTTTACCAACCGACGAAACGCTTGTTGGCTGAGAGTTGGCACATTACTCAAGGTGCGGTGTTTGATGACTATGGTGCATGGTCACGCCCCGCTTATTACGGTTCAAACCGAGAAGAGAGCATCAAAGCTGAGATTCGCGCAGTCCGTGAGTCGGTTGGTCTATTCGATGGGTCGCCTCTGGGAAAGATAGAAGTAAAGGGGCCAAATGCAGCTGAATTTTTAAATTTTATTTATGTAAATAACGTACTCAGCCTGAAGCTGGGCAAAGTGCGTTACGGGCTAATGCTGAATGAGAACGGAATCATCATTGATGATGGTGTGTTTATTCGAATCGCAGAAGACCACTTTCTGGTTAATACAACTTCCGGTGGCGCCGACCGAATCGCTGCTTGGTTGGAGGAATGGCATCAGTGCGAATTACCACAACTCAAAGTGATCATCGCTCCTGTCACGGCACAGTGGGGCGTGGTTGCTGTGGTTGGGAGACACGCACGGGAAATTCTACAATCCTTGCCAGGTATGATCGATATCCAAGCGTCAGCATTTCCACACATGAGTTTTGGCACCGGCACATTTGACGATGGAATGCCGTTCAGGCTGCAGCGCGTGTCATATTCTGGCGAATTAAGCTACGAGCTAAGCGTGCCGACCAATTGCACGGCATTGATGTTTGAACAACTCATGACAATAGGAGCACAGTTTAATATTCGTCCGTTTGGTGTCGAAGCAGTGCTGCTTTTGCGTGTCGAAAAGGGCTACATTCACATGGGTGCTGATACCGATGGGATGACGAACCCAGGTGACGTGGGCTTTGGGCCTATTGTGCAAAATAAGGCACATGATTTTGTTGGCGCGCGCTCTCTTCAGCGTGACGGAGCCAAAGCACAGGGTAGGCGACAACTGGTTGGCTTTGAACAAATTAATTCGACTAGCCCTGTTCAGCCCGGCGCGCATTTTGTCTCATCGCAGAAGGCTGAAAAGGTCAGCGAAGGTTTTGTTACATCAGCCATCGCCAGCGAAAAAATCGGTAAAGTTGTTGGGCTAGGGCTTTTGAAAAATGGCTTTCAACGTAAAGGCGAAGAAATCGATGTGTTCGATGATGGAGTTTTTACTCGAGTGAGGATTGTTGACAGTTGTTTTTACGATGCTAAAGGAGAGATGATGAATGCCTAATACCCGCGCAAACAATTTAGACGCCGATGGGCTTACGTTTGTGATGCTGCGATTGGATGCTCGTGATGCCGAAAAGGCTAAGCACCGAATGAACCTTGCTTCGGTCAATGAGGTGCTTAAAAATGGCCAAATAGAATCAATTTGTTTTGGGCCTAGTCGTTGGGTTTTAACCAGCGAGTCATTGAGTGCCGCTGAAATTCTCGTATTAATCGGTGAGCGCTTGGCCTCCTTGGTCTACCACGCGACTGACTATGCATCCGCGCTCGAATCAATGACGTTAAAATCTAAACAAGCAACAGAGATCATCGCTTCTGGTACTGGTTTGGATATTCGTCCTGAAGTATTTAAAGATGGCGACTGCGCAAGGACAAGGCTTGCTAACATTCCGGTGATTATCATTGTCAGGTCCGAGAATCATTTCAACCTATTGGTTGATTACGGTTACCGCCGTTATTTAAGCGATTGGTTGGCCGATGCAGCTGAAATAGCGGATCTAGTGAAAGCCTAATTCAACGAAGCTTACAATTAAAAGGTAAGGGTCGAACCATGAGAATGATTGTCGGCGTTCAAGGCCATTGAAAATATCTTGGCTATAGATCTTCTTAGGTCCAATTCACACCGGAGTCTTGGTTTAGTTGTTTTCCATCATCTCCATTGGTGACGAACCTCGAGGGAACTTTGGTTAAGCATCAAGGACAAGTCGAAGTTCAGATAATGCAGCGCTGATGTGCTTTTCGACCATGCTCACCGTGACGGCTAGTTCCTTCGCGATCTCGGCGTAACTTAGTCCATCTATCCTGCTTTTGAGAAATGCAAAGCGGCAATTGGAATTAAGGCTATTTAGCGTTTCAAATGCCAAGCCAAGCTGTTCGGCATCCTCCGCTCTCCTAGCGGGGTCAAGTGAGGAACAATGCAGCGGTACTTCGTCCATCGAAACAGAGGCATTTTCCAAATGCGTTGATAGACGTCTAGATTTGTCTCGGATTAAATTGATCGCAGTGGTGAAAAGGTAGGCACGTTCTGAGTCGATATTTTCGTGATTTTTGATACGTAAAAAGCGCAAGTACACTTCTTGCGACAGGTCTTCGGCGTCGTGAGGATTGCGCGTCTTATTGCCCATGAATCCTCGTAACGTAGAATCGAAATTTTTGTAAACTGAATATACGAAATCCTGATTATTGCGCCCAGGCTGACTCATGATTTCGTTCATTTCACGTCTCGATACTGCCATCTTCTTTCTCCTGATATCGTAATACCTTTACCGATCATGCATTCTCAATACATCTGTGTACGGAAGGGATAATACATAGTTGTTTGGAGTAAGTACAGTTCTGTACTGTACTGTACTGTATATAATGGGGGGGGAGACGTACTAGACTGCAATACGGGAGTGCTAGGTGGCTTTTCCGTTTGTAAATACTGACAGGTAAAGAGGAAGCAATTTTTCTCGCTCAGATTTGGACTCGCCCATTCCTATGGTGTAATAGCCAACCTGATGAAAATACATGATTCTAGCGCGGATCATGGCTTGCTTTTTGTCAAACCCAAGGTCTTTAAAGATACGTTGAATTATTTCTATACGTCGCGCATCAACTCGACGAACCGCTTCTAGTGCTCGCTTTGAACTTCGCGCCCAATCGCGAACCGCGGCGTCATAGGCTGGGCTGTAGGTGTCTTCTTCAATCCATGCGCGCGTCAGCGCCCTGATTTCTGATTCGCCGTCGATATGGCTATTTCCAATAGCCGATTCAAACATCGAGTTAGTTTCATTTTCCCAATGTTCGAGCAGCGCAATCATCAGATCGGCGCGGTTTTTAAAGTGCCAGTAGAACCCGCCACGCGTAACATTGAGGCTTTTCGCTAGTCGGTCTACTTTCACCGAATCAATGCCACCGGTGATAAGCGCACTTCGTGCCGTAGACAGCCAATCTGAACGATTCAGATGCGGCCGCGAAACTGCAGAGCGTTTTTTTTGTTTCAAAGTCATATCATTGTTATTCGCGAATGGTTTGGGGGTCCTGACAATTAACAGCGCGATATAGAGTGGTATATTGAAAATTTTGGTACCAAAAACACACTGCGTTCATTCAATATCGTCTGTGACGCTATTATGCCTTAAAATAATTAATTCGACGAATCCCTAAACCTGCGTTGGGGGCTACGGGATTTGCTGCGTCTACATTACTACATCGCGTAATTTATAGTGATGTATCCCACCAACTGAATAGAGGTTTTTATGGCACGACATCTAACCAATAATCCAAAAACACACTGGTCATCTCGCTTTGGATTTCTGATGGCCTCGGTGGGTTTTGCCGTGGGGCTTGGCAATATTTGGAGATTCCCTTATGTTACCGGAGAAAACGGAGGCGCGGCGTTTGTATTGATATACCTTTTTTGCGCATTTGTGATCGGCGTGCCTATCGTAATCGCGGAAATCATGATTGGCCGTCGTGGTCAGGCCGGAACAGCGGGATCATTCAAAGCTGTAGCAGCCTCAGAGAATCTCTCAAAAAAATGGATCTACGTAGGCTATATGAATCAGCTGGCGGCGTTCTTGATTCAGGTAACCTATGCGGTGATTTGTGGTTGGGTGCTGTGGTATTTGTTTAAGGCAATTACTACCGGTTTTATGGACGTTGATGCTGCTAGTGCTGATGCCGGCTATCAGTCTATGGTTAGTGACACCACCGGCATGCTGTTTTGGACCACACTCAGTCTTGTAATCTGCGGGTTCGTTCTTTACGCGGGCGTCAAGAACGGTATTGAAAGAGCAGTAATGATCCTGATGCCAACTCTGTTTGCGTTGTTGTTGTTACTTGTTATTTTCAACATGTTTGCCGGTGGTTTTAAAGAGGCCGTGATCTGGCTGTTCACGCCGGATTTCAGCAAGATTAATTCAGATATTTTTCTCGCGGCATTAGGACAAGCGTTCTTCTCCGTTGGTGTGGGCATGGCAGCGATGATGGCTTACGGTTCATACCTACCTAAGGAAACGCGAATCGTATCGTCTGCGGTAATTATCGTTATTGCCGATACTATGGTAGCACTCCTTGCGGGGCTTGTGATTTTTCCTGCAGTATTCAACAATGGACTTGATCCAGCCGCCGGCGCAGGCCTGATTTTTCAAACTTTACCTGTGGCTTTTTCTCAAATGCCAGGCGGTTACTTTTTTTCTTGTATGTTTTTCCTATTGTTATCCGTAGCAGGAATAACATCCATGGTTGGATTATTAGAATCTCTAGTGTCTTGGCTGGTTGAATTACACAATTTTTCGCGTCAAAGAGCGACAATAACTATAGTTGGGGCTAATATTTTATTTAGTGTAGTGAGTGTGCTTGGGTACACAGCACTTTCAGATTGGCAACTATTTGGCCGACCTCTAAATGATGTTGCTGATTTTGTGTCCAACCAGATTCTGTTACCGGTGGGTGGCCTATTAATCGCAATTTTCGCCGGGTGGTATATAAGTTCCGAGTCCAGTAGAGATGAATTAGATCTCAAGTCCGAATTTGTTTACAAGTGTTGGCGCTTTCTGTTGCGCTGGCCGGTTCCGGCCGCAGTGGCGATTATTTTTCTAATGGGAGTTCTTGAATAGCGCCAAATTATTTTGAATTAACGCCTTAGACAGCATTGTCAGACTAAAGTTAGCTAGTCGTAAAATCCCAGGATTCGAAACTTTTCCTACGTAGCATGTTAACTGGCAAGTAAAACTGACCCACCTATCTATTAGATTCTTGGGATTTCCTCGGAGAACCCAAAATGGGTAATATTAATGGAAACAGCAATGAAACTGCGGCGCCAAGTTTTGAATGATGGTCGGAGCATACGATCACTGGTTTTGACAAGTTAATTTTATAGCGCCAATGACATTTGATATTGCTTGTTTATGACACTACCAAATCCCATTCGTTGAAAGAATTGTTCCGGATTTTCGATAGTTCTTGGCCGTCGTCAAATTTTGTCCTAAGTTAAATAAATTAGAGACAGCTGCGTGAATATTCAAGAAAACGTTGACCCTGTTTCATCGATCTAAACATTTTCATACTCCGCTCTTTACTTCGGGTTGGCCGATGTAATTGTTCCCAAGCTCCTCCCATTTCTCTCTGAGCGGCACCATAACTTCTGAGTTTTGTAGTGGTCAAGTAATGTTGGACCCTGGATTAGGTTTTATGAAAGTTTCCATTGATACGCACCCAGTTTCTTAGACACTTGCTTGGTTCATAAAATAGTTCTTTTCAAACTCCATGGGTGACAAGTCATCGTTATTTCCATGGCGTCGTGTTGGATTGTAAAACAGCTCAATATAATTAAACACATCATTTTGTGCCGATTCTCTTGTCGGGTAAACTCGGCGCCTAATACGCTCCTTTTTAAGCAAACTAAAAAAGCTCTCAGCGCAAGCGTTGTCGTGGCAATTACCCCGTCGACTCATACTAGCTTTCAGGCCATTCGCTTTAAGCATACTGCGCCAATCATAACTCGTGTATTGGGAACCTTGATCCGAGTGAACCACCACACCGGCATAGTCCTTACGCCGCCAGCACGCCATGGTTAAGGCATTAAGGGCTAACTCTGTGTTAATTCGACCACTCATTGACCAGCCAATGACCGAACGAGAAAACAAGTCCAGCACGACAGCCAAGAACAACCAGCCCTCTTGAGTTCGAATATACGTAATATCAGTTACCCAAGCGAGATTAGGCTTGGATACTGAAAACTCGCGGTTCAAATGGTTGTTCGCCACCATCGAAAAACCCCCAGAATTATAGCTTGACCGGCGTTTATAACCCCGTTGAGCGCTGAGTTTGGCGCTTTTCATGAGCCTCAATACGCGGTTTCGCCCACAAGTATTACCCAGGGCTTTCATATCCTTGGTGATTTTACGGTAGCCATAAACACAGCCGCTTTCCAGCCAGAACTGCTTGATGTAACCCAGCAGGTAAGCGTCATCCTTTTTGCGTTGGCATTGCGGTTCTCTCAACCAAGCATAGTAACCACAACGATCGACCTTGAGGACTTCACACATCAAAACGACCGGAAATCGGCTGATACGAGATTTTATGAACGTGTATTTCTCTTCGACTCGGTTGCAAAGAACACGGCGGCTTCCTTTAGGATGTCACGCTCCTGAGTGACCCGCTTTAACTCGGCCTTGAGTCGTTTTAGCTCACCTTCTTGAGCCTGTGTGGCGTGGTAGGTTGGCGCTTTATCGCCGTACCTTGCTCGCCAGTTATAGAGACTTTTAGTGGTAATCCCAAGTCTTCTGGCGACGTCTGGGATTGAATTTCCCTCTTGGGTGATTTGCTTAACCGCAGCAACCCTAAACTCTTGTGTGTATCTCTCACCTGCCATTGCTGGACTCCTTTTGCGTTACATTGTAACCAATTGGAGTGTCTACTAAACTGGGTGCGTATCATCTATAGCTTTCTTTTATTTGAGGGAGTACATACCTCAATGACTATAGGAATATGACATGGCTTTAAGAATTATGCGTTTGGATGAGGTTAAGGATGTAACAGGGCTTTCAAAGACGACCATTTACAGGTTTGAGAAGGAAGGTAGATTTCCCTCGCGAGTTAGTCTTGGAGAGAGAAGTGTGGGGTGGTTTCAAGACGACATAGAAGCATTTTTGATGTCGTTAAAAGCCGCCAACCAAGGCTGATTGATCAATAAATCATCAATGTGTGACGTCTGTGTGACGTCATGAGAAATGGCTGATATACATACGGTGTACGGGCTGTAGCGTTTGTGTGACGTCATTTTGTTTTAAATTCAAATATGAAAAACCTAAAAACAGTAAAAACAGCTATATACGTATACAGATACAGGGTAAGTGGAGAAAAGGGGTCACACACGTCACACATTGTGTCGAGATCGCTAAGCGTTAGGCTGTATACCGGCTGTAGCGTGTGACGCCTAGTGAAATAGTGCCGTCACGCAGACGTCACACAATCGAGAAATGTGTCACACATTGTCAAATGTCACGAAATGCGGCAACGCGAGGCAAGGATGTCCAATATCTGACAGAGTAATTGTCCTATCGTCACGTGCCGCGAGGCAAAGATTGCTACGTTGGGGCCACTCACGGATTGCTTGTCAGGTGTTGCTTGTTGCATGGCAAATGATAAATGACAAAAAGCAGGAGACGTGAATCAAAAAGACGTAAATCACTTATCGGGGGTTACTGGACGACAAGGTTCCAGAAACGGAATCGGTAACAAGGTTCCAATAGTACGAATCGGGGAACGGGGTGCCAAGACATCAAGACAGGGAGATAGTGTGTGAGTGAGATACTCAATAAATTTTTATAAAAAATTATGACGATGTCAGTTTTTGTATAGAGCTATTCTTTTGCAATATACTATACCAAGACTGATGGCAGTGCTGCTATTACGGGAGCTGAGAAAATTCTTTTATCTCGTGGCGACCAGCCGAGACAAAAACGTCACCGTCTAATTTTTATTGCACCAGATACGGATGTAGTGGGTCGCCTCAATGAGTCAGCAAGAACCTACTTAGCTTGGCGTGAAATTGTTACCGATATAAGCGAAGGTAAACTGAATCTCGATCTTTTTCAGTCAAATTTGGCGAAGAAAAGTGCAGATGGTGCTGAAAAATCCCTTTTACAAAAGGTGCGTGAAAGCTGCAAATGGGTTCTGTGTCCCATGCAATATAGTGCGACAGAAAAGAACATAGATTGGGAGGCGGTTGCAGTTTCGACTAATGCCACCAATCTTATTCAAGAAATTGAAAACCAGTTGCGTGAAGAAGAATGGATTACTTCTGAGTGGTCTCCTATTCATCTTAAAGCGCTACTTGAGCAGTGGTATTTCAAAGACGGAGCGGTCGATGTAAATGCGCTTAAGGTCTATCAAGATACTTGCCATTATTTATATTTACCCCGTCTAGTAAATGACCAAGTTTATAAAGGCGCGATAGGCCAAGGTGTAGAAAGTGAAGATTTCTTCGGATACGCGTCTGGAAAAGATGGTAATCAGTATCTGGGCTTTCGTTTCGGTAAGAGCGGTATGGCGGTTCTCGATGAAGCTAGCGTGCTGGTCGAAAGAGGAGCTGCTGTTGAATACCGCGAGATAACCAAGCCGACTACGCCAGTTAATCCTGGCCCAGGGCCAGTCTCGCCACCTGTTGCTCCTGAAGCTACGACTTCATCAGTAGAATCACCTGTGCCGGTGCCTGGGGCTGTTAAGAATCAATTCTATGCAACTGTAGATGTGGATGCTGTAACAGCTAAGCTTAAGTTTGCCGAGATAGTTGACGAAATCGTCGAGCAGTTTACTGCCAAGCTTGGGGTAGAGGTCAGTATCTCTGTCGAAATTCAAGCAAAGAGCAGGGTAGGATTCGACGAAGGATTGCAGCGTTCGGTTAAGGAAAACTGTAATGTGCTGGGATTTAACAGTTCGGAGTTTGATAGTGAATAATAGTCTTTTTATTTTGGGTAGACGCTTGCTGCCTAAATCACAGTTATTAGCGTCGATCCGGAGTTTAAGAGGACGTAATCCAGTTTTATCTGAATTTAAGTAAGTGACTTTCGGAGATGGAACAGTGGCTACTAAGCTATTACAGCTTGATACGAAAGTGACTGAGGCTTTTATTAACGGTATAGAAAGCTCTAGTGGGCCAACGCGCTCTACCGGCACGCATCTATTTTTAAATAACCATCTGGTTGCACTCCGTGATCCAGACGGTCAAATCTTTGCAGTCCGTAACGGTATGAATGCAGAAGCCGAAGCGATGCTGCGAATGGGCAGCGAACTAGACTGACTTATGATCATGCCATTTCATATAAAATCGATTCATTCGCGCGCATTAGTAATACTAGGGAATCGCGGAGTCCCTTCTGACAAAAAGGCGGGTACCCCCGGGGTAGGGTCGCTGTATCTGAGAATTGGGGGTTTTTACAGGGTTTTTTAGACGGAATTTAGGCTAACATTTTATTAAATTAATCATGTACTTAGGGTATAGTTACGGATGAATCATGTGATTAACTCGAGTTCCTCAGTGTATTGACCCTGCGAAAAATATTCTGGGTAGAAAGTTTGTCATAAGTCGTTGATTTATAAGGGAATGGACTACACAACACAGGAAGTGTAGTGGTCGCAGGTTCAAATCCTGCCGTACCGACCAGATTTTTAGTAACACAGGAAGTAACACAAGCTGCTTTATAAACAAGTTAAATGTATATTAATCAATTGGTTATGTTGTAAGTTCAATTCCCGCCGCCTCCACCAAAAGTAAGCCTCAACCCGAAAGGGTTGGGGTTTTTTTGTCTCAATTTAATATAAATAAGAACTTCAAGAAATCTCTTAGTTGGATTTTTCCGCGTGCTCATAG